>ENA-ORPK01000236-ORPK01000236.1-human-gut-metagenome-genome-assembly--contig:-NODE-236-length-53436-cov-5.557614_pt1 | contig 53436 bp, 48 predicted proteins | sample MGYA00242139_ERZ509068 | MGnify/ENA primary metagenome ERZ509068 (study PRJEB26280, sample SAMEA2338687) | human gut metagenome | biome: human gut; feature: human-associated habitat; material: faeces...
TTGGCTGGGAAAGACATATTTCCTTCGATGAACTTGTAGAGCGTATGGTAAAGAATGATCTTGAGCTTGTAGCAAAAGAGATTAAATATAATGCATTATAAGAAAACGGAAATATCACCTATAGAAATAATTGAATGCATACATGGGATATAGTTGATTATAAATAGTGTCCCATTATAAGAGAGCAAACATAGAAAGGAAGTCGGACTGTGTTTGCTCTTTTTAGCGTGTTATTAGGCTATAATTATGATAAAGATAAGTTTTGAAAATAAAAAGTATAAAAAATACATTATAAATAAATGTAAAAATATGTAAAATATAAAATAACGAATATTACAAACAAAAATACATTTTGGAAAAAGTAATTTATTACAGTGGTGGAAAATATGTCTGAGACAATAGTTAAAAGCTTATTCACGATACTGGCTGCAGTTATATCGGGGGTCTGCCTTCTCCGAACAACCCAAATGGAATATGTACAGAAAAAACAACGTGCGCATTGGTTCTTCGATGAGTATCTTTATGCTTGCGGAAAGGTTATAGCAAATTATGCGAATAACAAGGAAGAGTATTATGCGGCCTATATGAGATATCTGATTTATGCTGATGTGGAGATAAAAATTCATATGAATAAACTTGATTCTTTGCTAAAAAAAGATGATACAGCTGCCAAAATTAAAGAAGTGAATGCGTTGGTGGCAATTTATAATGAAAAATACAAAACAGAGCAATATCAGCTTCATAAAAGAAAAGATAGAGTTAAGCACTTATGTTAAATCATGTTATGAGAAGAAGTCTTGATATAAAAATATATAGAATACAAACAAATATAGAAAGGAGTAAATAGTTATATGAGCATAATTGAGAAAATAGATAGATTCCCCGTTGCATGTATAATTCCTGTTATTTTTTTGATTCTTTGGTTTTTAGTAATCTATATATTGAACCAAAAAAAGAACACAAATGAGGATCCAGAAAAAGTATTTGTTGAATCTTCAAAAAGATATAGGGCTAAACCCTTGTATTACAAAAAGGAAGCTTATCCGATCATATATGTGCTTATATGTTGTACACTTATTCTATTTATGGTATTGGTAGCATGGGCTGTAGACGGCTACTATATTGCACCACGTAATATAAGTGATACTATGAGTATAATAATGACGATTTCAGGCATGGCGATTACTGTAGCACTGGCATGTGTTATCTGGAATAAACAGTATTATGTGTTTTTTTCAATGACCAACGTAATGGAAAAATATGATATTTTGTGGACACTTAATATTATTATAGGGAGTTTTGTAACAGCCATATTTACATCAATAATTATAGGAATTCAAGATGAGAGTACAGAAATAGGAGCGTATGCCATCCTATTTTTTGAAATTACAGCTGTTTATAGTATCATATTAGGAACGTATGTACTGATAATTTGTATTAGACTAATGTTATCTCCGCACAAGATGGATTTGCGCCTTTTAAACCAGCTACATAAAATCTTTGGGGTATATAAGGTAGATACAAAATGTTTTGAAAATATTGAGAAAAATAGTTTAAAAGAATTTAAGATTAATTTACAGTATTTACTTGAAGAATATGAGGAATTATTAGAAAACAAAAAATTAAAAAGAGTAAAATGGTTTAAGGTTGTTAATATATTGGAAAACAAAAGTGATAGTGAGAATGATGAATGGAAAAAGAAGGTAGAAAAGCAGGTAGAAGTAACACATATAATCATGTCAATTATATTATTAGTAGTATGCTTGAAATCAATTTGGAGCTCGGGACATGGGGTATTTTATATAGTTGTATCAATAATTGATATAGTTACGGTTATAGGAAGTATTGTTCTCGTGTATTTACCATTTACATGGTTTAAGAGTATGAAGGTTGCCTTATTAAATTTCTATTCAGATATACGTGGGTATAGAATAACCCTAGAAGATGGGGCGGTTCAGTGGTCTCCATGTGTTGCTATAAAAATAAAGAATGTTTATGATAAGTATGTTGAAATATCGAACAGTATTATTGCACTATTTTATATCGTTTTGTTTTATAAAGAAAAACCGGAGGAATATACATATCAATTACTAAATCAAATGGTAGATATATTATGTATGCCAGAAGAACAAAATAAAGATGGGAATGTGATAAGAATAAATACTACAGAGATAATTCCAATATTTGCAATTGGTTACTTTATGTATGTAAAAGGAATGGACATTACTATAATTAAAGAAAAGTATAATTGTTATAAGGGAAAAGAAAAAGAAGATGATGAATTATTCAATGCAATGATGTCCAGTGAACTGTATTATTTAATGTGTAATTTGGAAATTAACACGCAAATATTAAAGCAGAAAATAGATGATTATTTAAAACTGCTGCAGGCAAAAGCTGATAATATATAAGTATTTAAATATATCGTTGTGGAAGGGGGATGAGTAGATCGAACGGTCGAGAAATGTCGATGAAAAGAGTTTTACGGAGATTTATGGGTGGTGTAGAATGAGATAAATAATCCTGACAGGGGGATAAAATGCAAAATAGACAATTATTATATCATTATTGTACGGAAACTACATTTAAATCAATCATTGATTCAAAAACACTGTGGTTAACAAAAATAATAAAGTCAAATGACATGCAAGAGGTTACTAGGACTTATGATATAATTTGGACTAAGGTATATAGTGAATTATTAAAGAAATATGCCGAAGATGATATAAAGATAAGTACTCTTGAACAAATAAATCGGCAAATACAAATTGACAAGCAAGACTCTCAAGACGAACAGATGAATCCATTTGGAATTTGTTTTTCAGTTAACAGGGATTTAGCACAAAATTGGAATGAATATGGCGATAAAAGTAAAGGACTTGCAATTGGCTTTTCAGAAAAGATTATGTATGGGATAATGAATGATATGCCTCATCCGAATACAAAGGTTGATAATTCTATTGGATGGAATCAAGTATATTATGATAGAGATGATTTGACTCCGCAGTTTATAAAATTATTTGCAACTATTCTTGAACAGGATAAGTATGCCTTTTTGACAATTCCATGCACGCTGCGACATTATCGATCATTTATAAAAAATCCCACATTTCGAGATGAACGAGAAGTAAGAATTATATATTATCCGTTGAATAGGGAAGATAATAGTTCTGCATGTGGAATATCGGAGGTTAAATATAATGGTATTGTACATTGTGAGTTGCCATGGATGAAAAATAATGTATGTCCAATAGAGGAGATAATCATTGGTACTAATTGTTCTCTTTCTATCTGTGACGTCCAACAATTATTAAAGGAGAATGGAATGTCGCATAATATATCAATTGTAAAATCAGAATATCCATATAGAATTTCACAGAATCGATAATAGTGATGTAATATAAAAAATATTTATGGTATTAGGTATTTTGTAAGTGAATATTCTTGTGCGGCAGAGCACCCGTCCAGACGGCATGCCCAGCATCAATGCTTGTGATGTTGATCTGATAGCTGTTATGGGCAATTCTATCAATTGAGTGCAACAGCCAGCGGGCTGTCTTCACAATCAAGTTGATCATACCATTCTTCGAATACATACTGTGAACAGAAGATTGTTGATGATTTCTTATGTCTCTGATGAAGGAGTTCGAATATACCTTTCTGTTCTGTGTCTGTCAGTTTAAGAAGCATCCATCCGTCATGGATGACAAGTACAGGGGGTGAATATTTTGCCATTACCTTATGGTAATTTCCTTTTGAACGGGTAATATCCAGATTCATGAGTAAGTCTGGCATACGGACATATCTGGTATTGTAATACTGCTTGCAGGCTTCCTTGCCATGAATATATAGGGTGTCAGGTACCATGAATTGCGGCTTATGTAGTAAGCGCATAATTTTAGGGTAGATTTTCAGTACCCTATTCATTTTCTATAATGATTGCTAGGAAACGCTAACATTTCACTTTATTTCATTGGAAAGAAGGTATGAATTTGGATAAGATAAAAATAATTAATACGAAAGATTTTGAGAATTATATTAATAGTAAGATAGATGGCTTAAACTTTAAAGTAAGTAAAAATAAGTCTATTGAAATTCAACCAGAACAAACTGAAATGTTATGTAAACTATTTCAAAGTAAGTCAACTGAATGGTCGAATGGTTTTATCAAGGTTCTTTTAAATGATATATTAAAAAAACCAAATCGATATAATGGAAAAGTATATGAAGCACTTGTATATAGCTGGTTGGATAATCATAACGTGCGATTTAAACCACAAGAAAAGGTTTTATCTAAGGATTGTTTTAAAGCACATGATTATGAGGCAGATGGTATAATTGATGGAAACATATATTTTGATGTAAAGCAATTTGGGATTGCATTGCCTCATCTGGATACATTAAAGAGAAAACTTCAAGAAAAGGTACCAGAATCATATTATGTAACAGTTGAAGGAACTAAAAATATCTCAACAAGGGTACTTGAAAAAAAATATTTGAGTAGGTTACCGCAACTGGTAGAAGAGATAATGTCTGAAGAAAATAAACTATATTGTGATTATCTATATAAAGATAATGACAGTGGCATTGAAATCAAGTTACATAATAGAGAGCATGGTAATATATTTGCATCTATATCAGAATTTGATCCATATGAGTGGGCTGAAAAAAATCAATTTTATTTTATGCGTCATGCGTCTCAATTTTGTATGAATAGTCCATATATAATTATCTGTCCATTTGATGGTAATTGTTGTGGTTTTTTTTTAGGTAGAGATACAAGGGAAGTTTATGATATGCTACGTCCATTATGTAGAAGAATGTTTATGAATCTGATTAATATTAAAGATAGGGATATTCGTGAATTTGATGATAATGCAAGAGAAGGTATTAAAGTTTCAACTGCAGCGAGAAACGTATCAGCTATAGTATTCTTAGATGTATCTAAGGAGTATAGTTTTTCAGAAGCAAGAATATGGGCTTTTTTGAATCCGAATGCGGATAACAAGATTCTTAACTATCAAACGAATCAACTTTTTGGATTAAAAGGTGCATGTGTGGAAGATTTTAGATTTGATAATTATTAAGGAAAAGAGATCGATCTCTGATCAACAGATGGCTGCAAAAAGGGAAAAATATAGCAGAAATTGCATATGATCTGATATATATAAGGCAATGCCATTAAGCTAGATGTTCGATGAGTGTTCGGCTGGCGCATATTGGTATGATATTACTAGAAAAATGATGGATAAGCTGGTTGAAATGAACATTTGAGCATACCAAAAAGACAGATGTGTATTATCTGCCTGCAGCAAGTATTCAGTTGAAAAGGGTTATCGATATCCGAAATGGACAGCCCCAATGCCATGGAGAGGGCTGCTGAATTGTCGGAACTCTGTTTTGACTGCATGAACATATCGGGTCATAAGCTTTATGATGTCGATGCATGAGCGCGTGCTTCGTTTTCTATGAAATATTTCCTGGCAAGCTTCAGAGCAGTGGAAATATCGACATTATACCTGTATTTATTACCAGACTTTCGATTACGCTTACGATTTTCTTCTGCAGTTTTGATTTTTATAATTCGAAATTGTAGATAGTGCAGATGATGCCCGTTTAAAAGTTTCTGGAAATTAGGAATTGTTTTGTAAGGGTTCATGTAGTGGTAAACATCACTCTGGGCCTTCATGATCTTGTTGTATATAAAAAGATTGCGAACTGCTTGCAATTTGCAATCAAACGAAATATAATGAAGGAAAAGAGGAGGCGATATCTATGGCAAGAACAGCAAATGTATTTGCACGTGTTGAACCTGAAGTGAAAGAACAGGCAGAACAGGTGCTTGATAGACTGGGTATTCCAATGTCCAATGCAGTAGGAATGTTTCTGAGACAGATTGTACTCCAGAGAGGAATTCCTTTTGAAATGAAACTTCCAGCTTATGAAGAGCCTGTTGCATATGGTTCTCTGACAAAGGAACAGTTTAATGCAGAAATAGAAAAAGGCTTGGATGATATTAAGGCTGGCAGAGTGTATTCAGCAGATGAAGTTGAAGCAGAAATGAAACGGGAATTTGGTATATGAAATATAAAGTGATGTATACAGCAGGAGCAAAGAAAGATCTGCGAAATGTTTTCAGATATATTTCAGAGGAACTATTAGCTCCAGAAAATGCTGCAGGACAGACAGAGCGGATTATGACCGCAATTCGGAAGCTAGATACTATGCCGAACAGAAACCGGCTTTATGAGGAAGAACCGTGGTACAGCAGAGGACTTCGATTCTTTCCAGTGGATAATTATCTGGTATTCTATAAGATAGATGATGATACTGAAATAGTATACGTAGTGCGAATTATGTATGTTGGACGTGATGTTCATAAACAGTTAAGTCAAACGGAAGATGTTTCAGCAGATTAAAATTGAATATTGAACCAGAGCTTTAAGCAGTTAGCCTATGAAAAATAGGTTAGCTGTTTTTTCTAACCGCTCCGTGTCAGGTACTATCAGGGGATGATCGATCAGGAAATACTATCCAGTGGAACGGATTATATATTTTTGAAAGAAACATATATCATATTTATATGCACCTATGATCCGTTTGAAATAATGTCATGCATCTATGATGCATGATGTAGCCTCAGCTCATCGCCGTAGGCGATTTTTCATGAGCTGAGGTTCCGCAAAGGAAAGTATGTGTATCATTTTCATATGGCATGTGATGAAGAAGAGGAAATACAGCTTCAGGACAAAATGAATTGGATCTTTTAAAATACAACAGCGGATCTTTCGGAAGTACCGGAAGGAATCAGAGAATTTTTAAGTTATGTTGAGAATGAAAATGCGGATGATGATTTTACAAAATTATTGGATAAAGAAGTAAAAAGTGCAAGACTGAATGAGGAATGGAGATCGGAGTATTTGAAAACTTATGTAAATGATATGGATATGAGACACGAGGGATATGTTGAGGGTGAGAAGCGAGGCAGAGCAGAGGGCGAGAAATTAGGCAGAGCAGAGGGCGAGAACTACAGGAGCTATTGAAATAACTGATGAACCGAACAAGAATCAAGCAAACATTTGCAGAATACACAAGTAAATACAATGCATCTGATCCCAAGATCAAGCTCAAGATCGATCATACGTATCGCGTTGCAGCACTTGCAGAGCGAATCGCCAAAACGGTAACTGATGTTTCTATAGATACAGACCTGGCGTGGGCAATGGGGATGCTCCATGACATCGGACGGTTTGAGCAGGTGAAACGATATGGGACTTTTGTGGACAGTGAGTCTGTAGATCACGCAGCACTGGGGATAAGTATCCTGTTTGATGAGGGACTTTTAGATTCCTTTGGAGATTTTTCGGAAAAGGAGCGGGAGCTGATCAGGATCAGTATTGCAAATCACAACAAGTTCAGGATTCCGGAAGGCATGGATGATTTGACGACAGCCTACTGCAATATCCTGCGGGATGCAGATAAAATCGATATTCTGCGGGTGAACTGTGATACGCCGCTGGAAGATATTTATAATGTGACAACAGAGGAATTGAAAAAGGCAGCAGTATCGGAAGAGGTAAAGAAGGGATTTGTGGAAAGGCATACGGTGCTTCGCAGCCTTAAGCATACACCGGTTGATAATCTGGTAGGGCATATTTGTCTGGTGTTTGAGCTGGTATATCCGGTCAGTACGCAGATCGCAAAAGAGCAGGGGTATGTAGACAAGCTTCTGCAGTTTGCCTCAGATAACCCGGATACCAATGCGTGGATCGCATACATGAGGGAGCATGTGTGGGAATAGAGAGACTACGTCCCCCACATCCTTCGGTATTCGCTGATGCTGCAGCCTTCCACCTTTTTGAAAACTCGGCTGAAGTAGTACAGCTCGTGGAAGCCAACTTCAGCACCGATTTCTTCAGCGGACTTGTCTGTAAAGCGCAGCTCGCGTTTGGCGTGTGTAATGCGGACATTTAAAAGGTAATTGTTGATCGTAACCCCGAATTGCTCCTTGAAAATTCGGGTAAGATAATATTTGTTGATAAAGTAACGTTCGGCGAGTTCGTCGAGCGTTATTTTTTGGTTGTAATGCTGATCCAGATATTCGCGGATATGCCATAAGTTGGTACGCTTTGTATGCGCTGGAATACTGTCCGGATGCCAGCTGTCTTCCATGAGAAGGGTCAAAAGCGCAGAAAGTCTCTCGTTGATCTTCATATCCCGGACAAAAGAGTTACCTGCTGCGATATCGTAAAGGCGGTCAAAACAATCTTCATATAACAAAAACTGATTGGATGAGAAGGCAGGAAGTCCCCCACGTTCCTTATATTTCTGATAAATGCCGGCTATTTCGGGACCGTTGAAATGGATCCACGAAAGGCTCCACAGATCTTCTTTCGTTTCATGGAAATAGGCAGTTTTGCAGTCGATAAAAACACAATCACCTGCGCTTAATGCATAATAATTGTCTTCATAATATAGGGAACCGGAACCGGAGCGCACAAGAAAAAAGAGGTAGGAATCCAGATTTTCTCGCTTACTGATATGTGGCTTTTGCGCTTGTAAGGTTCCGATTTCCTGCACATGAAAAAGGGTATTTCTGGCGAAGTCGGAAGGTGTATATATGATTCGAGTTGTATTGACCAGATCTCCGTGAAATAAGGCTTGTTGTTTCATTATGATCACTCCGTTTTCTTATGCATATTTATCTGGAAAACAATTCGTAGGCATCAAATTCGGGGCTTTTGACCCTGACATCATTCTATTCTACAAAGAAGAATAAGAAAAGTCAATATCGTGCAAATGAATGTCAATACAATGAATGGATATGGCAAAAATATGGGTATAATATAGAGAATACGAAACAGCAATATTGTTATGTATAGCAGAAAGAGGTAAAGCAAATGATGGAAAAAGACGCAAAAATATATGTAGCAGGCCATAGAGGAATGGTTGGTTCTGCGATCGTAAGAGAACTGGAAAGACAGGGCTATCACAATATTGTGACAAGAACCCATAAGGAACTGGATCTGACAAGACAGGATGCTGTAGAGGAATTTTTCGCGCAGGAAAAACCGGAATATGTGTTCCTGGCAGCAGCCAAGGTGGGCGGAATCGTGGCAAACCAGAATGCACTGGCTGACTTTATGTATGATAATATGATCCTGGAGATGAATGCGATCCACAGCGCATGGAAAAACGGCTGTAAGAAGCTGGAGTTTCTTGGCTCTTCCTGCATTTATCCACGTATGGCACCACAGCCGATGAAGGAAAGCTGCCTGCTGACTTCAGAGCTGGAGAAGACAAATGAAGCATATGCGCTTGCGAAGATTTCCGGTCTGAAATATTGTGAATTTTTAAATAAACAGTATGGCACAGACTATATTTCTGTTATGCCGACCAACCTGTATGGACCAAATGATAATTATCACCCGCTGCACTCCCATGTACTGCCGGCGCTGATCCGCAGATTCCATGAGGCAAAAGAGGCAGGGCTTACGGAGGTAACCTGCTGGGGAGACGGTTCGCCGCTGCGTGAGTTTTTATATGTAGATGATCTGGCTAACCTTTGTGTGTTCCTGATGAACAACTACAGCGGTGATGAGACAGTCAACGCCGGAACAGGTAAGGAACTGACGATCAAAGAACTGACAGAGCTTGTGGCAAAAGTGATCGGCTATACAGGCGAGATCAAATGGGATCCGAGTAAGCCGAACGGAACACCGAGAAAGCTTCTGGATGTATCAAAGGCGGAAAGCCTTGGCTGGAAGTACAAGACAGAACTGGAAGACGGTATCAGACTTGCTTATGAAGATTTTCTGCACAATCCGATGCGCGCGGAGCGGTAAACTATAATAGCTGACGTATGGCAGAATCAGAAATCAAAAAGGAAGAAATAATTTATGTTAGAACTGAAAAATATATGTTATGAAGTAGAAGATAACAAAGAGATCATCCGGGATATCAGTCTGCAGATTGAGGATCATTTTGTAGCGATCACCGGACCGAACGGTGGAGGTAAGTCAACGCTTGCAAAGATCATTGCGGGAATTGTGACACCGACAAGCGGTCAGATTTTGCTGGATGGTGAGGATATCACAGGATTGAACATCACAGAGCGTGCCAATAAGGGCATCAGCTTTGCATTCCAGCAGCCGGTGCATTTTAAAGGACTGACAGTCCGTGATCTTATTACGATCGCAGCGGGGAAAAAGCTGAGTGTCAATGAGATCTGCGATATTTTGTCGGAAGTGGGGCTTTGCGCGCGGGAATATATTGACCGCGAGATCAACAGCAGTCTTTCCGGCGGGGAACTGAAGCGTATTGAGATCGCCATGATCACCGCAAGAGGAACAAAGCTGTCTATTTTTGATGAACCGGAGGCAGGTATTGATCTCTGGAGTTTCAACAGCCTGATCCGCGTTTTCGAAAAGATGCGGGATGAGATTCAGGGAACGATCCTGATCATTTCCCATCAGGAACGTATTCTGGATATTGCGGAGAAGATCATTGTGATTGCGGATGGACAATTAAAAAAGATTGGTACAAAGCAGGAAGTACTGCCTGAGCTTCTCGGAACGGCAAAGGCGTGTCAGACACTGACAGAGAAGCTGTAGGAGGTAGAGCCATGGATTTAATACAGAAAAATTTACTTGAGCAGGTTGCGGGTCTGCATGAAATTCCGGAAGGTGCTTATAATATCCGTGCCAACGGACAGAAAATGGCAAGAAACACAACCGCAAATATTGATATTGTGTCCAAGACAGACAAGGATGGAATCGATATTATCATAAAGCCGGGAACGGTCAATGAAAGTGTACATATTCCGGTGCTCCTGTCGCAGAGCGGTCTGCAGGAATGTGTTTACAATGATTTTTATATTGGAGAAGGTGCAGATGTCACGATCGTGGCAGGCTGTGGAATCCACAACTGCGGCGTGGACACATCGCTTCATGCAGGAATCCATACTTTTTATCTGGAAAAGGGTGCGCATGTCCGTTATATTGAGCGTCACTACGGAGAAGGTGACGGTAATGGCGAAAATATCATGAATCCGCAGACAATCGTGCATATGCAGGAAGGTTCTTACATGGAAATGGAGACAACCCAGATCAAGGGGATCGATTCGACGGAGCGTATCACGCGTGTGGATATGGCAGAAAATGCAACACTGGAGATTCGTGAGAAGATCATGACACATGGCAGGCAGTATGCAAAAACTGACTTTGTGGTGGATATGAACGGAGACGGCTGCAGCTGCAATCTGGTTTCACGTTCTGTTGCCAAAGGGCATTCCAAACAGGAATTTTTCTCTGTAATGAATGGAAATGCTGCCTGTGCGGGACACAGCGAATGTGACGGTATCATTATGGAGAATGGTGTGGTGTCTGCAAGCCCGCAGCTTACTGCCAACAATATTGAGGCAAACCTGATCCACGAAGCGGCAATTGGTAAAATTGCCGGAGAACAACTGATCAAGCTCATGACACTCGGACTGACAGAAAAAGAAGCTGAGGAGCAGATCATTAACGGATTTTTAAAATAAGAAACAGAGGGTACCTATGAACATCTATTTTGCACCACTGGAAGGCATTACAGGATTTGTTTTGCGAAATGCATATGAATCCTGCTTTCCGGGAACGATCGATCGGTATTTTGCACCCTTTATCGCAGCCAGTTGTCGAAAGAAGCTGGCTGCCCGTGATTTAAGGGATGTTTTGCCCGAAAACAATACAGGGATCTGTCTGATCCCGCAGCTTCTTGCAAATAAGGGAGAGGATTTTATATCCACAGCGCAGATGCTGCAGCAGTTTGGCTATCGGGAGCTGAATCTGAATCTTGGTTGCCCTTCAGCAACTGTTGTCACAAAGAAACGCGGCGCAGGGCTTCTGGCAGAACCAGAGCTTTTGAAAGCGTTTCTGACGGAATGCTATGACTGGGCAGAGGGAAAAGACGTAAAGATTTCTATTAAGACAAGGATCGGGATGGAAGAGGAAACCGAATGGGAGAACCTGCTTTCTCTGTATGAGTCATTTCCTGTCTCAGAGCTGATCATTCATCCGCGCCTGCGGGAAGATTACTATCAGGGGAGAATCCGGGAAGAAGCGTTTGCACAGGCTTACAGAAAGATCTGCACGGAGCACGAACAGCCTGCGGTGCAGCTGTGTTACAATGGAGATATTGTAAGAAAAGAGCAGATACAGAAGTTAGCAGATGCTTACCCAAAGATGCCCGCTGTGATGATCGGCAGAGGCTTTTTGATGCGGCCTGGGTTTACAGAGGGGCTGCTGAGGCAGAATGGGGAAATGCCGGGAGAAACAGCAGAAACCGGAGGACTGGAAACAGAAAAAGATGTGAATAAAGATAAGTTTTGGATCTTTCATGACCGGATCTACGAAGGCTACCGGGCTTATCTGCAGGGCGACAAGCCGGTCCTGTTCAAGATGAAGGAGCTGTGGAGCTATCTGCAGGTCGGATTTAATGAAATTGCGGGAGAAAGCAAGCCCAAAACAGATAAGCTTATGAAACAGCTGCGGAAATGCAATACCTGCGCTGATTACGACAGCGTGATCCGGCAGCTGAAACTGCTCTGCAGACAGAACTTAAAATAAACCTAAAACAGGAAAGAGGTTTTGCACAAAGCAAAGCCTCTATTTTTGTGAATTTCGTCTGCGAAAAACAGCTGTCGTTCGGTTGCAAAAGCAGGGGGAATAATCGATAATAAAATAGTGTCATATTTTCAATGCGCTAGCGGCAAAAATAAATAGGGCATAGAATAAGTATTGTATAAGGAAGGGAGATTTCATGAGAAAGAAGAGTTTAAACGGAAAGCGTGTGATGGCGTTTGTGCTTGCTTTTTCTCTGGTGCTGGGAGAAGCATCGGCAGTGGTGGCTGCACCGGCAGATGCAGAAACAGTAGCGTCAGAAGAAGAGTGTCCGGTAGATATGGACATAGCGCAGACAAGCATTTCCGAAAATGACGGGGCTGAGGATAATGACGGTGAAACAGATCCCGTAGAGTCAGAGGAGACAGAAGCAGAGGCAGCAGAAGATATGGAGGCAGATCAGGCGCTGGATGGTTCTCTTTCCAAGGTGATCGGAGTAAAAACTGCTGAACAGGATTCAGAATATTTTTATGATGAAAATTATACAAAGCGTGGCTATTATACAAGTTTTCGCAGCCAGCCGGGTATTTCTGTGCCGGGTAAATTGACGCAGGATGCAGCAAGCGGTCTGATCGCGTACGCAGGGCATTATTATGGATATGCTGCTTATGATGCAGCGACAAATAGAACGACTTTGTATCCGAACTATGAACAGATCATTGTGGATGGAAACAGTGATGCATATAAGGATGCAGCAACAGGTCTGTACACGGTCGGCGGCAGATATTATATTTCCATGTCGACTTATCAGTCAGAGGATGGAGCACAGCATTCCTACTATTGCCCTTATGATGAAGCAATTGTAGCTGGCCAGTTCCAGAGTGAAGAGGAATTTAACCAGCAGTGTGGTCGCTATACAAAATCAGATGCCTATTATGCAGATGGCAATAAATATGCAATGACACCTACCTATTATGAGATCAACGGAAGAAGCTTTTCTTATCGGGTAAAAGCCGGCAATATTTACTATTGCATGGTATCAAGCGAAATTTTTCCAAATACTTCCTATGTGAAGTTCGAGTGGAATCCACTGGCTGAGCCTGTAAAGAAAACTGCAGCAGGACAGCAGATGGAGGTGGGCTATGAGCTGGAAGTAAACGGACAGATCTATGTCGGTGATATTGACGCTTATGATGCAGCGGGAAATGCACATACGATACTGGAGGCGGCTTCTTACGAATACCAGAAGCGTATGGCAGATGGAGAATCTGTGACGATCCGTGTCAGAGGCGTTTATTATCATGAAGAAAACAAGGTTGGCACATGGGAAGACGGAACACAGGTCGGAACCAATGTGTATGTGATCGATGCAACAGGTGCGTGGTCAGAGCCGACAGGCTATACAAAGCAGCCACTGAAAACAATACCGGCTGTAACAGGTCTGAAGGCAGAGTATCAGGAACAGGAATATGTGTCAGGATATACGCATAGTCTGAGAGATACAGCAAGTCTGTCATGGCAGGCGGTGCCACAGGCTGGGAACTACTATGTATATAAAATCTATGCAAAACAGGCACTGCCTGATATTACAACAGCAAATTTTGCAAGCTATTATTATCTGAGCAGCAGTAAGAAAAACAGCCTGGGGATTAAAACAAGCAGTACCTTTGTTTCCGGACAGACTCACCTTGAAGATAGTCTGAGCAACGGCTATACATACTGTTATTTTGCGGTTGTTCCGAGCGCAGCAACCGGTGCGGAATATATCAATACGCAGTCCTTGGGCACGATCGCTGAGATCACTTCGGTTTTTGCGTCGCAGAAGGAGAATCTGCCACAGGTAACCAATCTGAGAATTGAAAGAGCAGCAGATGGTTCACAGAAGCTTGTATGGGATCCGGTTAAGAAAAATGTCGTGATCTATGCTTATACAGCACCGCAGTTCCCGGCTTATTATAACTATTCTCTGCAGAATCCGGTCAGAAACGATGGAAACCGGGATTACCATTTATACAATGACCTTTCAGCCGCAGAGAAACGAGCAGCAGATGAGGTATATTCCACAACTGTCACAAGCAATGGGAACTATGTGGAAAGTGCTTCCCTTCCTTCCGGGCTGACAGCAGGCAAGACTTATTATTTTGTGGCTTATACGTATGATCCTAATAAAAGAAATCAGAATCAGATACCTGTGACATACACAAAGGAAGTAAAAACAAAGAATGTATATGGTGTAGAAAGCGCATCACAGGAAACATACAGCTACTATACTTATACACCATTCAGTGCACCATCCAACATGGTAAGCACACGAAAACTGCTCACAAAACCAACAGTTTACACATATGTGACCAAAAACAGTGTGAAACTGACAATGCCGACAACCTGGAAGATAACAGGATATGAGATCTACAGAAAGGCAGGCAAAAAATTTAAAAAGATCGCAACAACGACAGCGGACGAATATACGGATACAGGGCTAAAAGCAAATACAAGCTATACCTATAAGGTACGTGCATACAGCTATGATCCAGATACAAAGCTGAAATCTGTGAGCGAATATGCAATAGAAACCATAAAAACAGCAGATGCAGCCAATATTTCCATGAAGGCGGTAAAAGCATCCAAAACAAGTGTTAAGCTTTCATGGACAAAAGTGAGCGGTGCGACAAAATATGAGATTTACCGCACAAATTCTTTAAATGCAGACAGAAAGACCTATTCAACAAAATATGATGCAGCAGGCTACAAGACTTACCTGAGAAATGAAAGATATGAACTTGTTAAGACGCTTTCAAAGCGGAAAAAGAGCTACACAGATAAAAAGCTGACAGAAGGCGAGACTTATAAATATGTAGTCATGGCTTATTACAAGACAGGTAATAAGATTGAATATGTGTCAGACGCGGAATCGGTAACGCTGGAGCTGAGCAGCATCAAGAATCTGAAGGCTGTGCTCAACGGATCCAATGTCAAGATCACATGGGATAAAGATACTTATGCAACAGGATACGAGCTGGAGTATACCATTTATAACGCAGACGACTCCTTAAAACAGGTAAAACCGGAGAAACGGACAGGAAAAGGCACTTCATGCACGATCAGTCTGGCAACGGGAGAATATGTAAGATTCAGAGCGCGTGCAGTCGGCAAAAATAATACATACAGCAGCTGGACAAGTGTCCAGGAGGCAAGAGATCTTGCACCGGTAAAGGGAATCAAGGCGGCAGTTGTATCAAAGAAAAATGCGGATGGAAAACAGCAGACTGGCATTAAAGTGATCTGGAAACCGGTAGCAGGTGCCAAATACTATAAAGTATACCGCTCTAAGGTAGAAGGCGCATATGATAAGGATGTTAAGCTCTATGATCTGGCGAATGGAAGAGAATTGATCGCAAAGGAAACAAATGATAACTTCTATGATCGGAGTACAGCTGGTGGCTTTGACGGAAAGAGAACAGATAATAATGTTTATTATGAAGAATACAATGAAGTAAGCGGTTCTGTTACAGGAACAAGTGCAGTAGATTATGCGGATCTTCTGGCTGGTGTGACTTACTACTATACAGTAGTGGCATACGGTGAAATTCCAAATGCAGGAAAGGATTCGCCGGTAAGCAGTGTGCAGACATCCAAGGCAGCCAAGATCGTAGCAGGCGGTTTGTCTAGTGTCAGCGTGAAAAATACGAAGAAGGGCAAAGTTACTGTAACTTTCAATGCAGTAGAGGGCGCAAAGAAGTATACGATCTACCGTGCGACCAAGAAGAACGGTAAATATACAAAGGTTGCAACTGTCAAGGTAACCAAGAAGAACAAGAACAAAAAGTCCTTAAGCTATACAGGTAAAGCAGTAAAGAAGAAAACATACTATTACAAAGTAGTGGCTGAAGGTACAAACGAGCTGAAAGCAGATATGAATATTGAATCTGCAGTGAAGAAGATCAAAGTAAAGAAATAAAAATACGGGATCTTGCAATCTGTAATAGAAACAGAAACAGGGAAGCTCCGGCGGATGCGCAGTCGTCCGCCGGAGATTTTTTGTTATGGCGACGAGGAAAATGCACGCATTTCTGCTGCCCTATACACTACTGCCCGGATTTAGAGGATTTTATTGCACCGAATGTTGAAAAGATGTAAACTGATAACAAGGTATGCAAAATGGGAGGCTTTTTATGCGTTGTATATATAAGACAGACAATGGAGTTTTGTCAAAACTGAAAGATTTTGAGCCGGACGTATGGGTAAACCTCATAACTCCTGATATGGATGAGATCGTCTCGACAGCCAAACAATATGGAATTGATGTTAACGATATGAAGGCAGCACTGGATGATGAGGAAAGCTCCCGTGTGCAACTGGAAGATGGGTATACACTGATCCTTGTCGATATCCCGTCGGCTGAGGTGCGTAATAACCAGAACGCTTATACGACAATTCCGCTGGGTATCCTGCTTGTGAGAAATGCGATCATCACGGTATGCGGTACAGAGACACCGGTACTGACTTATTTTTCACAAAATCTGGTCAGAGGATTCTCGACAAAAAAGAAGATGCGTTTTGTGTATCAGATCCTGCTTCGGACAACCAATATGTATCAGGCATTTCTGCGTGTTATTGATAAGCGGCGCAGCGAGATCGAGCAGAGAGTCAGCGAAGAAAATGATACAGAGGACAGAGATCTGATCCACTTACATGAACTGGAAAGCAACCTTGTCTATTTCGCAACGTCATTAAGTGCAAACAGAGTTGTACTCGAACGACTGACCCGTTATGAGCGGATCGAGCAGTATCCGGAGGATAAGGAACTGCTGGATGATGTCATAGTCGAGAACAGGCAGGCAATTGAAATGACAAACATTTACAGAGATATTATCCATGGTGCCCGGGAGCTCGTATCCACGATCTTAAATAACCGTCTGAACAATGTGATGAAATTCCTGACCTCCATTACGCTCGTTATGGCGATCCCGACGGTTATTTCCGGCATTTACGGAATGAATGTAAGTGCAGCCTGGATGCCGCTTGCGAAGACGCCTTACGGGTTCGCTATTATCTGTGTGGCCATAGCAGTGATCTGTGTTGTGGCACTTGTTGTATTAAAGAAAAAGAAATTGCTGTAAAAAGAGAAGAAAGTTATAGATATTATATATGAAAAAAAGAAACGGATGGAAAGAAAAAGCTGGGAAAATCGCGCAGATACTTCCTTTTTATCTGCTGGCTGCACTGATGGTCATTATGTGCGTGTTCTATTTCCATATGCGGAAGCGGGAAAGTCAGGTGCTGCAAAAGGTGCAGGATGCAGAAGAATACAGCAGCTATTATATGATGATCACCAATGATGACAGCCTGCCGTTCTGGCAGAATGTTTATGCAGGTGCGCTGGAGGAGGCACAGAAAGCAGATGCTTATATTGAAATGCCGGGGCTTAATCTGGAAACGGATTACGACAAGCGGGATCTGATGAAGATCGCGATCGATTCCAAGGTGGATGGTATCATTGTGGAGGCGGATGAAAGTGCCATGATGACAGATCTTATCAGGGAAGCGGAAGACAACGGAATTCCTGTCGTGACTGTGCTGGAGGATAACACACAGGCGGGCAGGCAGAGTTATGTAAGCATCAGCTATTATAATCTTGGCAGAGAGTATGGGAACCAGCTCTGCGATATCATAAGAGAAAAACAGGTAAAGGGATATGGCAGCAGGCAAAATGTCATGGTACTTTTGGATGCGGAACGAGCGGATACGAGCCAGAGTATCCTTCTTGCCTCTATGCAGGAGGTGATTGACGGAGAAGGGTTTGGTGATCTGGTACAGATTGAGGCGGTTCCGGTACAGAGTGGATCGGCATTTGCCGCTGAAGAGGCGATCCGTGATATTTTTATGACGAGAGATACGCTGCCGGACGTGATGATCTGCCTGAATGAACAAAATACGACCTGCGTTTATCAGGCGGTTGTCGATTATAACAAGGTTGGGGATATTGAGATCGTGGGATATTACGAATCCGATATGATCAGAAGTGCGATCCGGAAAGATATCATCTATTCTTCCGTGACGCTCGATACAAAGCAGATGGGCAGATATTGCGTGGATGCTCTTACGGAATATCAGGAAAGTGGTTATGCAAATGAATATTTTGCAGTAGATATCTCACTTCTGGATGCACAGACGCTGGGGGAAGGAGGCGCGGACGATGTCCAAGAAACTGACTGACGCCTTCGCGGCTCTCTCAATCCGGACAAAGCTGATCTGTGTATTCGTTCTGACGATCCTTGTCATGCTGCTTGTGAATGTGTTCATGTATCTGAATATCAACAAGATCACCGTGCAGCTGGATGAAATCTACGCGGACAATGTCAGGCTGAATGCGATCGCGGATGCGCTTGACGGTCTGCAGTCCAGTATGACTTCCTATCTGAATACAAAGACGACAGATGCCATGGAGGAATATTATAAAAACGAGCAGAATTATGCAGATCTGATCGCGGGACTTCGGACAAAGGCAACAGGGGACGAGCTTCTTCTGATGGAGCGTAATATCCATTACATGTCAGAGACATATCTGACGCTGACGGCGGATACGATAGAGGCAAAAAGAGGGCGCAATGTAGAAAAATACAAAGCATATTATGATGATGCATCGCAGCTTTATGGATATTTGCAGATGTATATACTGAGTCTGAATAACAGGCGGTTCCGTACCAATACCGGGGATTACGAAGTGCTTTCCGATTCCCTGCAATATCTGGAAATGGTCAGCATCTTTATATTTATCGCACTGACACTTTGTACCCTTTTAATGGTCGTCATGTTTACGAGAAATATCACAAAGCCGTTGCGGAAGCTTTCGGATGCAGCGTATCGTGTGGCAAACGGAGAGCTGGATCAGGCAGATATGGTGGAAGTGCATTCGATGGATGAGATCGGTGTCGTAACGGTAGCGTTTAACCGGATGCTGCAGAGTATTCCGGCTTATATAAACCGTCTCCGGGAGAGCCTTGAAAAAGAGCGGCAGATGAAGGAAAAGGAGCTTCTGATGGAAACACATCTGAAGGATGCCCAGCTGAAATATCTGCAGGCACAGATCAATCCGCACTTTCTGTTTAATTCATTGAATGCGGGTGCACAGCTTGCCATGATGGAAAGCGCGGACCGTACCTATGATTATATCCAGAATATGGCTGCGTTTTTCCGCTACAATATTAAGAAGGATCATGATGAAGTCACGCTGGAAGAAGAAATCCGGCTTGTGGATAATTATATTTATATATTAAACGTCCGGTTTTCGGGGGAGATCCATTTTGAGAAAAAAGTAGATGAATCCCTTCTGGGCAGGCATATTCCGAGCATGCTCCTGCAGCCGATCGTGGAAAACAGTGTCAATTACGGAATCCGTAATATTGACTGGGAAGGGCGGATCGTGCTTTCTGTTTACCGGGAAGAGGAAAAAGTCTGTATCAGTATCAAAGACAACGGTGTTGGCATGACGGAAGAACGAATCGCGCAGGTGATGCAGAACTGTATTTCCCATAAGGAAGATACGGGAGATTCCAACGGTGTCGGTCTGAACAATGTAATGGAGCGCCTCCATCTGTTTTTTGACGGAGCGGAAGAGTTTGTCATGATGAGTGAAGGACCTGGCAGGGGAACGGAGGTAGTGATCCGGATTCCTTATTTGAAAATGTAAAATGTAATGATTACGGAGAGTGGATAAGGTATGTATAAGATTATGCTGGCAGATGACGAAGGGATCGTGATTGATTCCCTCCGGTTCATCTTATCAAAGGAATTTGGGGATACATGTGTGATCGAATCTGCCAAGACCGGCAGAAGTGTGATCGAGCTGGCGGAGCATTTTGGCCCTGATATTGCGATCATGGATATCCAGATGCCCGGTATTAATGGGATCGAGGCAATGCGTGAGATCCGGGAGACAAACACGAATACTATTTTTATCGTGATGTCTGCCTATGATAAATTTGATTATGCCAAGGAGGCCATTGGACTTGGCGTGCTGGAATATCTGAACAAACCGGTTGACAGAACCGAGATCGTGGCAGTCGTGAAGCGTGCCATGCATCTGATCGACAAGGAGCGCGAAAAACGCTCGAAGGATCTGATGATCCGCGAGAAAATGGAAACGGTTGTTCCGATCATTGAAAACGGACTTGTTTATAATATCCTGTTTCAGGAATTCTTTGAGGACGATATCGAAAATTTCAAAAATCTGCTGGGGCTTTCGATGGATTATGGCTGTATGATGGCACTTGTTTTTGGCGAGGATCAGGAAGGCAATCATATGACGAATGCGGTCGGAACCAGTGTCCGCGTGCAGAACCATGTCAGAGAAGTGCGTGAAGTGGTCAAAAGCTATTTTCCGGGAATCGTGGGCTCAGTCATGGCAAACAAGATCGCAGTTTTTATTCCATGGGAAGAGCCGAAGCAGGAATATAATGAACGTATTGAAATGATCGAAAAAGCGCGTGTTATGGTCAGAAATCTCAGAAAGCATCTGGATGTGGCATTCCGCGCGGGATTTGGATCTGTCCGCCCCTTAAGTGAGGCGATGGAATCTTATAATGAGGCGCTGGATTCCCTGACAACAACGACAGGAACGGTTGCGCACGTAGATGACCTGCCGATCGGCTGCGAATATGAGGAAAATTACCCGGTAGAAACAGAGCGTCTTTTATTTGATGCGCTGGAAAAAGGTGATCTGAACGGATCGGTAGCAGCAGCCAATCAGTTTTTTGACTGGATGCTGGAGAATTACCCGAACTGTGAAATGGATATCAAACTGAAGGTGCTGGAATTTGTGCTTTGGGCGGAGCATGTCACTTATGAGAACAGCGGTAAGGTGTATCATTTCCGCTCCAGACAGGATTATCTGCCGTCGCTGCTGGCAATTACCCAGTATGAAGATCTGCGGAAATGGTATATTGACAAGATCACACAGGCATGTCGCACTGTCATGACCCGGAAGGAAGAACAGTCAAGCAGTATTATTGACCGGGCGAAGGATTATATTGCAGGGCATTACAGCAAGGATATTTCGCTGGACGATGTATCGCGCGAGGTAGATATCAGTCCGTATTATTTCAGCAAAGTATTTAAAGAAGCGACCGGTGAAAACTTTATTGAATATCTGACGAATGTCAGGATATCAAAGGCAAAGGAAATGCTTCAGGCAGGTGACAGCAGTATGAAAGAAATCTGTTCGGCGGTCGGCTATTCCGATCCTAATTATTTCAGCCGCACCTTTAAGAAAAATGTAGGTGTGACCCCTACGGAGTTTAAGGAGGGCAAATAACAGATGAAGAAAAGGTTTATGCTGTTTGTTGTATGCCTGCTCCTGCTGACGGGCTGCGGTAAATTACAGGAAACGGAGCAGGAGGAAGAGAAGCAGGATGATACACCGGTGCAGATCGGACTTGTGTTTGATTCCTTTGTCATAGAAAGATGGCAGAAGGACCGGGATGTATTTGTTTCCACTGCGAAGGAATATGGTGCGGAAGTCAATGTGCAGAATGCCAACGGTGATATCGACACGCAGATCTCACAGATCCGGTATCTGATCAAGAAAAAGGTGGATGTGCTTGTTGTTGTCTGCATCGATTCGGATGGGCTGGCGGATGTGATCGCGGAAGCAGAGGATGCGGGCATACGGGTGATCGCCTATGACCGTATGATCAAAAATGCCAATGTGGATCTGTATATTTCCTTCGATAATGAAAAGGTAGGAACGCTGATGGGGCAGGCGCTTGTACAGGCAGGACTGCCAAACAAAAAAGTACTTATGCTTTCCGGACCGACTGCGGATAATAATGTGTCGCAGGTGGAAAAGGGCTTTCAGGCTGTGATGGATGAAAATGACATCGAGATCGTGGGAAGCATGCATGCGGACGGCTGGAAGGCAGAGCTTGCCTATGATTATATCAATGAACATCCGGAGCTTCTGGACGGCCTGGATGCGATCATGTGCGGTAACGACGGTATCGCTACAAGTACTGTGCGTGCGCTTGCGGAAAAACGGCTGGCAAGCAAGATCAGGATCGTCGGACAGGATGCGGAGCTGGAAGCGTGTCAGCGTATTGTGGAAGGAACACAGGTTATGACCGTGTATAAGCCGGTGGAGAAGCAGGCGCAGGCTGCGGCTGTTTATGCATGCCAGCTGGCAAGGGGAGAAGACATCAGCACGGATCGTACAGAATATGACGGCACTTATAATGTGCCTGCAGTTGTGCTCGAACCAATCGCCGTGAATGCTGACAATATGCAGGAAGTCATTATAAACAGCGGATTCCACTTGAAAGAAGAGGTTTATTTGAATGTGCGCGATTGAGGGCACGAGCACGCAAAAATAAAAAATCAATAGTAAATTATTGCAAAAAGTGCTGGTACACAGAACAATTTTGTGCTAGCACTTCTTTTTTTATGGTATGTCATATCTTAAAAAATGACAGAAATTCGCAAACTATTGCTATTGAAGGTATGGTACATTTTACTTGTAACAAAGAAAACCTAAAAACGGAATGATTTGTAACACACAATATATTTTAATTAAGGGAGGACTTCAATATGAAGAAGAAATTATTAAGTGTATTACTCAGCACAGCAATGGTAGCTTCTCTGTTAGTTGGTTGTGGAAGCAGCGCAGCAACAGATGACAGCGCAGCAACAGATGCAGCAGCAACAGATACTGCTGATGACAGCGCAGCAACAGATGACAGCGCAGCCGCAGACGACAGCGCGAGTGCAGGCGAAGGCGGATTTGTTGGTGTAGCAATGCCGACAAAGGATCTGCAGCGTTGGAACCAGGATGGTTCAAACATGCAGTCAGAACTGGAAGCAGCCGGCTACAAAGTAGATATCCAGTATGCATCTAACGATACAGCTACACAGGTATCCCAGATCGAGAACATGATCACAGAAGGCGTTGATGTTTTAGTTATCGCTTCCATCGATGGCAGCTCACTTGGTACAGTAATGAGCCAGGCAAAAGAAGCAGGCATTCCTGTTATCGCATATGACCGTCTGATCATGGATTCAGATGCAGTTTCTTACTACGCAACATTCGATAACTACATGGTTGGTACAAAGCAGGGCGAGTACATCCGTGACAACTTAGACCTTGACAATGCAGCAGGCCCGTTCAATCTTGAAGTATTCACCGGTGACCCGGGTGATAACAATGCTAACTTCTTCTACGGCGGCGCAATGGATGTTCTGAATAAGTACATCGACGAAGGCAAACTGGTTATCAAATCAGGCCAGAAGGAATTCGCAGACGTAGCAACAGCTAACTGGTCTACAGAAACAGCTCAGTCCAGAATGGAAAACATCCTTGCTTCTTACTACGCAGATGGTACAAAGCTTGATGCAGTTCTTTGCTCAAACGACTCTACAGCACTTGGTGTTGAGAACGCACTTGCAGCTAACTACACAGGCGATTACCCGATCATCACCGGTCAGGACTGTGATATTGCAAACGTTAAGAACATGATCGCCGGCAAACAGTCAATGTCTATCTTCAAAGATACACGTACACTTGCAAGCCAGGTTGTAAAGATGGTTGGTCAGATCATCGAAGGACAGGAAGTAGAAGTTAACGATACAGAGTCTTATGACAACGGTACAGGCGTTATTCCTTCATTCCTTTGCGAGCCTGTATTCGCAGATGCTAATAACTACAAAGAACTGTTAGTAGATTCAGGATACTACACAGAAGCAGATTTACAGTAATTGTCACATATTTGCGACCCTGAAATGTGCGACTGAATAACCTGTGAAGCAGGTTATGGCATGTGAGAGGTTTCCGTGATTATCACAACAAAATAAAAAACAATAACAGGCGGGTTCACCCCGCCTGTTAATCTCAAAAGGTAAGGAATATAATGATTGCGGAGCAGTCATTATGTAAACATTAGATATTAGATATTAGGAGGGATACAATTGGCGAAAGTATTATTGGAAATGAAAAATATCACCAAAACATTCCCCGGTGTTAAGGCACTTGATAATGTAAATCTTCAGGTAGAAGAAGGCGAGATCCACGCTCTGGTTGGAGAAAACGGCGCCGGTAAATCTACCCTTATGAATGTTTTAAGTGGTATCTACCCTTACGGTAGCTATGAAGGCGATATTATATATGACGGAGAAATTTGTAAATTCTCTAAAATTAAAGATAGTGAAGAAAAGGGAATTGTCATTATCCATCAGGAACTGGCATTGATCCCTTACATGAGCATCGGTGAGAACATGTTCCTCGGTAACGAGAGAGGAAAGAAATTTGCGATCAACTGGAACGATACTTACGGCGAAGCTGAGAAATATATGAGAACAGTAGGTCTGAAGGAATCTTCCAGAACACTGATCAAAGATATCGGTACAGGTAAACAGCAGCTGGTTGAAATTGCAAAAGCACTTGCAAAGCATGCAAAGCTCCTGATCCTGGATGAGCCGACTGCCTCCTTGAATGAGGATGATTCCCAGGCACTTCTGGATTTACTCCTGAAGTTCAAAAAAGAAGGTATGACTTCAATCATCATCTCTCATAAGCTGAATGAGATCTCTTATGTAGCAGATAAGATCACGGTTATTCGAGACGGATCTACGATTGAAACATTGGATAAAGAAAAAGACGATATTTCCGAAGCACGTATCATCAAAGGTATGGTTGGCCGTGAGCTGACAGACCGTTTCCCGAAACGCGAGAATAAGAAATTCGGAGATATCAACCTGGAGACAAAGGACTGGACAGTTTACCATCCGCTTTACACGGAACGTAAGGTTGTTGACAATGTCAGCATCAACGTCCGTAAAGGTGAGGTTGTTGGTATCGCAGGTCTGATGGGCGCCGGACGTACAGAGCTTGCCATGAGCTTATTCGGTAAGAGCTACGGTACAAAGATCTCCGGCTCCTTAAAGCTGAATGGTGAAGAGGTACATCTGAAGAATGTAAGAGATGCCATTCATCATAAGCTGGCATATGTAACAGAAGATCGAAAAGGAAACGGACTGATCCTTTCCAACCCGATCAAGATCAATACGACGCTTGCAAATCTGGATGCGATCAGCAGACATGGTGTGATCGATCAGGATGAGGAATATGCGATTGCAGTAGATTACAAAGAAAAATTACGCACGAAATGTCCGTCTGTAGAGCAGAATGTCGGTAATCTTTCCGGTGGTAACCAGCAGAAAGTATTACTGGCTAAATGGATGTTCGCAGATCCGGATGTATTGATCCTCGACGAGCCGACAAGAGGTATCGACGTTGGAGCGAAATACGAGATTTACTGTATTATCAATCAGTTGGTGGCAGAAGGAAAATCTGTTATCATGATTTCTTCAGAGCTTCCTGAAGTACTTGGTATGTGTGACAGAATTTATATCATGAATGAAGGAAGAATCGTCGGAGAACTGCAAGGTGAGGAAGCATCGCAGGAAATCATTATGTCACATATTTTAAAATCTTCAAATAAAGGAGCGTAAACAATGGATAAAGCAAAATTGATGAATGGTGTCAAAAAATATACAATGATTATTGTTTTAGTATTAGTTACGTTGTTCTTTACGTGGCAGACAGGTGGTAAAATTCTTCTTCCACAGAACGTAAGTAACTTAATTTCCCAGAACGCATACGTATTTGTTCTGGCAACTGGTATGTTATTATGTATCTTAACCGGTGGTAACATCGATCTTTCGGTTGGTTCGGTTGTCTGCTTCGCAGGTGCTGTCGGTGCAACATTAATGGAAAGCAAAGGAATGAATCCTTGGGCTGCATCTATTATGATGCTTCTGATCGGTCTTCTGATCGGTGCATGGCAGGCTTTCTGGATCGCATATGTACATGTACCTCCTTTCATTACAACACTGTCCGGTATGTTGGTATTCCGTGGACTTTCAAACGTTGTACTGAACGGCTTGACAGTTTCCCTGACAAATGCAGGATTCGTTAAAGTATTCGGCGGTGGTGCTGAATGTTATATTCCTGATTTCTTCGGTGGAAACGGATTCAATATTACCTGTATGTTAGTTGGTGTGATCGCCTGTGTGATCTATGTACTGGTTCAGATCAAGAACCGTATGAACCGTGCAAAGAAGGGCTACGAAATGGAAGCCCTGAGCGCAATGGTAATCAGAACCGTGATCATCTGTGCAGTTATTTTAGTATTCATGTTCCGTCTGGCTCAGTACAAAGGTATTCCGACTGCTCTTGTATGGGTAGCACTGGTAGTTCTGATCTACGGATACATCACAAGCAAAACAACAACAGGCCGTTACTTCTACGCAGTAGGCGGTAACGAAAAAGCAACAAAGCTTTCCGGTATTAATACAAACAAGGTTTACTTCATTGCTTATACAAACATGGGCTTCTTAGCAGCTCTTGCAGGTATGCTGACAATCGCACGTATGACAAGTGCACAGCCAACATACGGACAGAACTACGAAATGGATGCCATCGGTGCCTGCTTCGTAGGTGGTGCTTCTGCTTACGGCGGTGTCGGTACAGTTCCGGGTGTTATCGTTGGTGCGGTTCTGATGGGTGTTATCAACCTTGGTATGTCGATCATGGGTGTTGATGCCAACTACCAGAAGGTTGTAAAAGGTCTTGTACTTCTTGCAGCTGTTATCTTCGATGTCGTAACAAAAAAACAGGATAAATAAAAGTTATAAGGCAGAATGATAGCAATATCATCCTAATATCTAATGAAAGCTCCCGGGCATCGCCCGGGAGCTTTCGCGTGAGTGCGCATCCTACGGAGTGGCTCTTTATATATCAGGGAAAGTTTCCCTGATATATAAAGAGCAGGCTCCCCAATGGGGAGCCTGCAAGGTGAAAGAATAACACTGCAGAAGTACTGTATCTTCTGCTTGTGATACAGGCTTTTGCAATCTATAGGTATCATATCATTGTTTGCTGAAAAAACATAGAGTGATAGTGCCTACACTTTTATCCTGTTTTTATCGAAAATAAACAAAAAATTGCCAAACGGACGTATTCGACGTATAATAAACTGACATAACGATTAGAAAGGAAGGGCAAATTTGTGATTTTTAATTCGGTCAGCTATCTGCTGTTTTTTCCCATAGTGACGATCCTGTATTTTGCTTTTCCGAAGAAATTGCGTAATGCATGGCTTTTGATCGCCAGCTATTTCTTCTATATGAACTGGAATGCAGCCTATGGGCTGTTGCTTTTAGGCTCTACCGTGATCACTTATTTGTGCAGTCTTCTGGTGGAATGGGCAAAGGAGAAAAAGCAGTCAGTGAGGCTTGCAAAGGCTGCGATGGCTGCGAGCTTTCTGCTGAATCTGGGTCTTTTGTTCTATTTTAAATATTTGAATTTTGCGATTGTAAATCTGAACAGGATCAGCAGTCTGTTCCATGGCAGGCAGATTTCTGCTTTTGATATTCTGCTTCCTGTCGGCATTTCATTTTATATTTTTCAGGCACTGGGCTATACGATGGATGTATACCGGGGCAAGATTAAGGCCTGTCGGAATTTCTTTCGTTATGCTCTGTTTGTTTCGTTCTTTCCGCAGCTTGTGGCAGGTCCGATCGAACGCTCGGACAATCTGCTGCCCCAGTTTGAAGAGGAGCATACGTTTGATACGAACAGAATCCGGGAAGGGCTTTTGTGGATGCTCTGGGGGCTCTTTCTGAAAATTGTGATCGCGGACAATCTGTCTGTCTATATTACAGAGATTTATGATAATTATCTGGCATATACCGGAGCGGAGATCGTTTTTGCCACTGTATTGTTTGCATTTCAGATTTACTGTGATTTTGGCGGGTATTCCTACATTGCGATCGGAAGTGCGAAGGTGCTGGGCTTTCGGCTGATGGATAATTTTAAAGCTCCTTATCTTGCGGTCAGTGTACATGATTTCTGGAGACGATGGCATATTTCCCTGACAAGCTGGTTTACCGATTATCTGTATATTCCGCTGGGGGGCAACAGAAAAGGGAAACTGCGTAAATATCTGAATGTCATGATCGTTTTTCTGGTTAGCGGTCTGTGGCATGGTGCTGACTGGACCTATGTGATCTGGGGCGGTATCAATGGGCTTTATATGGTGATCGAGGAAGTGACGGGATATCGGAAAAAGGCAGTGCGGCTTGCGGAGAAAAGTCTGTCGTACCGGATTTTTGCAGGCATACTGACTTTTGCACTGGTAGATTTTTCGTGGCTGTTTTTCAGGGCATCTTCGCTGGATGATGTGGTCGGTATGCTCAGACAGATCAAGGCGGTTCCGGGTTTCCACAGACTGTTTGGGGCAGTTTTTGCGGGAATGGAGCCATCCCTTTTGCTGGCGGTCACGCTTGCACTGCTTCTTATGTGGCAGGTCGACAGACTGCTTTACCGGGAGAAAAATGCTGCAATGCTTGTGCTTTCACAGGGCTGGTTTGCGCGCTATCTGGTATATGGCGGTCTTTTGCTGTTCATTCTGCTGTTTGGCGTCTATGGATATGAATATGCCCAGACGGCATTTATTTATTTTCAGTTCTGACAGCTCTGGCAGATCAGGAGTCCGATATGGTTGAAAAATAAGGATGCTGCAAAAAATATTTGCAGTAAGCTACAGAAGGAATACATGCATGAAGAAAAAAGTACTTTTCTTTGGTAAATTGTTTATAGTGACACTGCTTCTCTTCGTATTCTGCTTTGGTGTCGTTATGCCGCAGTATACAGGCAATTATCAGGCATCTATGGTAGATAAGGCTGCCCGCCTCCGGTCAGTGGAAGGTCCGAAGATCGTTCTGATCGGCAATTCCAATCTGGCGTTTGGCATGGATAGTCAGATGCTGGAGGAGGCATTTTCCATGCCGGTTGTGAATATGGGACTGCATGGCGGTGTCGGGAATGTGTTTAACGAACAGGCAGCAAGGCTTAATGTGACGCCGGGTGATATTTATGTGGTGTGCCACAGCAACTATGATGATACGGATGCGATCAAAAATCCGGAGCTGGCATGGATCACGATCGAGAATCATTTTGAACTGTATAAACTGATCCGGCCGAAGGACTGGTGGGACATGATCCGGGCATATCCGACCTATCTGCGCAAATGTCTTGGGCAGTGGCGTAATGAGTCGGGAAATCAGGAGACAAATGACTGTTACCGCAGAAGCGCCTTTAACGCATACGGAGATGTATATTATCCGCGTCCACAGTCTGAGGAAGGCATCGATTTTTCGCCGGTGGCGATCCATCATATCAACGAAACAACGGCAAAACGTCTGAATACGTTATATGATGATCTGCAAAAGCAGGGAGCGGATATGGTTGTGGCAGGCTATCCGATCGCGGAATACGAAGGAACACCGGAAAGGGCTGCATATGATGAGATGGGACAGGAGATCGCAGATGCGCTGGATGCGGCGGTGATCTCGGATTTTAATGATTACAGATATCCCACTTCTTATTTTTATAATACCTATATGCACCTGACGGATGAGGGAACAAAGGCAAGAACACGGCAGCTCATCAAAGACCTGCAGGCTTATATGGATGGAGAGGCAAAATACGAAAACAAATAGGCAGTCAAAGGAAAAACAGATGAATATCTGTATGGTTTATAAAGGAGGAACAGCATGATCTCACAAAAGTACAAAGATATGTTAGGACAGAAATCGGTCATCCGTGAAATGAGTGCGGCCGGTCATAAAATGGGTGAGGAGATCGGGTTTGACAATGTATTTGATTACAGCCTGGGGAATCCGAGCGTACCAGCACCGAAAAAGGTGGAGGATGTGATCAAAAAGCTGCTGGAGGAAACAGAGCCGCTTTCCCTGCATGGCTATAGTGAAGGGCACGGTATTTTGCAGGTGCGTGAAAAGATTGCAGCTTATCTGGCAAAGACATATGATATTCCGTATACCTATGAAGATATTTTTATGGCAAGCGGTGCTGCGGGCGCGCTGGCACATGCTTTCCGTGCAGTCGTATGCCCGGGCGAGGAGATCATTACCTTTGCTCCGTTTTTTCCGGAATACAGACCGTATATTGAAACGACAGGCGCGGTTTTGAAGGTTGTACCGGCAAATACGGAAACCTTTCAGATCAACTTTGAGGCATTTGAACAGATGATCACCGAAAAAACGGCGGCAGTTCTGATCAATACCCCAAATAATCCGTCCGGAATCGTATACTCTACAGAGACGATCAGGAAGCTGGCAGAGGCGCTTTCCAAAGCACAGGAAGCATATGGACATGATATTTATATCATTTCTGATGAACCGTATCGCGAAATTGTGTTTTCCGGCGTAGATGCCCCCTGCGTATCGAAATTTTATGACAATACGATCATGTGCTATTCTTACAGCAAATCGCTTTCTCTGCCGGGAGAGCGTATCGGTTACGTGGCAGTCAATCCTGCCTGCAAAGATGCGGCGCTGATCGTACATATGTGTACACAGATCTCCAGAGGAATCGGACATAACTGTCCTGCTTCGCTGTTGCAGCTTACGGTGGCAGAGCTTTTAGGAGAAACGTCAGATCTGTCGGTTTATGAGGAAAATGCCAACATCTTATATGATGCGCTGACTAAGATGGGATTTTCCTGCGTCAGACCGGGCGGCACTTTTTATATGTTTCCAAGGTCTCCGGAAGAAGATGCAAAGGCGTTCTGCCAGAAGGCACTTGCTTACAATCTGGTGCTTGTACCGGGTGACAGCTTTGGATGTCCGGGCTTTTTCCGTATTTCCTACTGCGTACCGACAGAAAAGGTAAAAAGATCACTTGCGGCATTTGAAAAACTGGCGCAGGCATATGGATTATGCTAGAATTTAGAAATGGTTCATGGAACAGATAATAACAGATTGCTGTCATGTTTTTTGACAGAATACATAATATAGAAGGAAGTGATAACATGTATCAGGCTGGTCTGGTTTTGGAAGGCGGGGGCATGAAGGGCGTTTATACAGCCGGTGTCCTGGATTTCTTTTTGGACAAAAAGATCACATTTGCTAATTGTTACGGTGTTTCCATGGGAGCCTGTACACTCTGCAGCTATATTTCCGCACAGCGGGGCAGAGGCTTAAGCGTTGCGGTCGATTATCTGAAGGATCCGCATTACTGCGGCTTTTACAGCATGGCGACAACCGGAGATATTTTTAATGCCAAAATGTGCTATGATACGATACCGAATGAGCTGAATCCTTATGATTATGAGGCTGCGATGAAATATCCGGGCAATGCCTATGCAGTTATGACGGACGTGGAAACGGGGGCTCCGGTTTATTACAAGATGCAGGATATGCGAAAGGATATCATCGCGGTGCAGGCGTCTGCTTCCATGCCTCTTGTTTCGCGGTTTGTGGAGATCGACGGCAGAAAATATCTGGATGGTGGAATTGCGGACTGTATTCCGATCATGCATTCTTTAAAGGAAGGAAACCGGAAGAATGTCGTTGTCATGACAAAAGAGGTAGGCTATCGCAGAGAGCCGTTTTCCATGCTGGGCATGGTAAAGGTACGATATCATAAATATCCGTATCTGATCCACGATATGGCGATCCGTCATACGCGGTATAACAGGACGCTCGATTTTCTGGAGAAGGAAGAAAAGAGAGGCAACGTATTTATCATCAGACCACAGCAGAAGTCGGATGTCGGCAGAGTGGAAAAGGATAAAGAGAAACTGGTCACATTATATGAAGAGGGCTATCACGATGCGGAAGCTTCTTATGATGCAATGCGGGCATATTTAGAAAAGGAGACACCATGATAGAAATTATTAAAGCAATATTTTTCGGTATAGTAGAAGGAATTACGGAATGGCTGCCCATCAGCAGCACCGGTCACATGATCATTCTGGATGAATTTGTTAAACTGAATGTCAGAGAAGAATTCTGGAATCTGTTTCTGGTCGTGATCCAGCTTGGAGCGATCCTGGCGGTTGTCCTTTTGTTCTGGAATCAGATTTTCCCGTTAAACCTGAAGGATAAAAAAGAGCCGGTCTGGAAAAAGGATATCCTGTTTTTGTGGGTCAAGATACTGGTTGCCTGTGTTCCGGCGGGAATTGTCGGTGTTTTGTTTGATGATGTATTTGACAAATACTTATATAACTTTCCGTGCGTGGCAATGGCATTGATCGTATTCGGTATCTTATTTATCATAGTGGAAAAGAAGAAAAAGGGAACGACCTTCCGGATCACCTCCATCGATCAGCTGGATTATAAAACGGTAGTATGGATCGGGGTATTTCAGCTGATCGCAGCCGTATTCCCGGGAACGTCCAGATCCGGTGCAACGATCATCGGTGCACTGCTCCTTGGCGTATCGAGAGTTGTGGCAGCGGAATTTACATTTTATCTGGCAATTCCTGTCATGTTTGGTGCCAGTCTGTTAAAACTGGTCAAATTCCTGATGATGGGACTCAGCTTCACATCAATGGAGCTTGCAATCCTTGCGGTTGGCTGTATCGTATCGTTTGTTGTGTCTATAATTGTAATAAAATTCCTGATGGGATATATCAAAAAGCATGATTTTATCCCGTTTGGTATCTACAGAATTGTTTTAGGTGCGGTATTATTGATATATTTTGCACTTGTTTGCTGATTTTTTTGTTCAAAATGGAGAAAAAGCCGTATTTAAGCGGCTTTTCGGGCGAAAAGTTTGACATGAATTGGAAATTGCGTTATAGTATCCACAGAAAAGCAAATATAAAACTAATCTTTCAGTCAATATAACATGAACAGTGTGAAGGGAGATAATGATTATGGCAGACATTAAAAAAGCTGCAGCAGCAGCAAAACCAGTAGCAAAAGCAGTTGCAGCTACAAAACCGGCAGAAGCAAAGGTGGAAGAAAAAAAGGTGGAAGAAAAAAAGGTTGAGGCTAAGAAAGCAGTAGAAGAAAAGAAGGCAGCACCTGCTAAAAAGGCTGCAGCTCCTAAGAAGGAAACAGCTAAGAAAGCAGCACCTGCAAAGAAAGAAGCTGCAGTAAAGGCAGCAACAAAGGTCAGTGTAAATCTTCAGTTTGCAGGTAAGGAATACAAAGCAGAAGATTTCGAAAAGATGGCAAAAGATGTTTGGCAGTATGACCTTGGTAAGAAGGCAGCTGATTTAAAGAGCGTTGATTTATATGTAAAACCGGAAGAAAACAAGGTTTACTATGTAATGAACGGCGACGTAACAGGCGATTTCGATATCTAAGCCGAAGGATTTAAACAGTCGTTACATATTTATAAGGAATATCGTAAAGAAACAGGATGTATAAAAATATATGTCCTGTTTCTTTTTTTGTTGTGACAGTCTTGGTAAGTGACAGAGTGTCAGGAGATTTTTCTATAAAGCTGAAAAACGTAACAGTACTCGGAGACCGGGAAAATGCAGGACTTGTAGCAGGTATCTGCGCAACAGCCCGTCCGAGCTATGGTACGATCTACATTGAAAAGTCCAGAGTAGAAGGACAGGAATGTGCAAAGACGGATGTGATCGCAGGAACAATCACAAAACCGGAAAAGTATGATGCAGGTACGGCAATGATCATGGTGAAACTGATGGATCATGAGACAAAGGTTGTAACGGTCGATGAAGAGCTGCATCGTGTGCAGACGGCTTCCTATAAGAAGGGAATCATATTATACAGTTTAATGAGTAATGGAGTGAAGGTGGAATATCAGGATATGGAGAATTTCCTGAACCGCTGGTAAATGACAAAAAAGGTATCCCCTGCCCTTGTGGCGGGGGATATTTTAATTTTTTTATTTTTTTCGTTGACAATATGGAAAAGGAGTGCTATGTTATGGATAGAAAAGATGTTAGCACTCGAAAGGGTTGAGTGCTAACAAACAAAAAGATCTGAGAAGGAAGTGATATGGTGGAGATCGATGATAGAAAATTTAAAATTCTGCAGGCCGTTGTCAGGAACTATTTAGAGACGGGCGAACCGGTCGGAAGCCGTACGATTTCCAAATATACAGATCTGAATTTAAGCTCCGCGACCATTCGGAATGAAATGGCGGATCTGGAAGAGCTTGGTTATATCCTGCAGCCGCATACTTCTGCAGGGCGGATTCCTTCTGATAAGGGCTATCGTTTATATGTTGACCACATGATGGCCGAGAAGGAGCAGGAAGTCAATGAAATGAAAGAACTGCTTCTGGAAAAGGAAGAAAAGCTGGATTCTCTCTTAAAGCAGACAGCCAAGGTACTTGCCAATGATACCAACTATGCGGCAATGGTTTCAGCGCCGGTTTGTCAGGGCAGCAAGGTGAAGTTCATCCAGCTCTCCAGAGTAGAAGAACATCAGCTCATTGCAGTGATCGTGGTGGAAGGTAATCTGATCAAAAATAAAATGCTTACGACAGAGGAAGCACTGGATGATGAGACGATCTTAAAGCTCAACATCCTGCTGAATACTTCGCTGAACGGTCTTTCCATTAATGAGATCAGCCTTGCGATGATCACAGGGCTGAAAAAGCAGGCGGGCGAGCATGAAGCGCTTGTCGGTGATGTGATCGACGCGGTAGCGGAAGCGATCAAGGAGGACAAAGACCTTGAGATCTATACATCGGGAGCCAAAAATATTTTCAAATACCCTGAGCTGACGGATAATGAAAAAGCAAGCGAGATCATCAGTACATTTGAAGAAAAGAATCTGCTGAATTCACTGGTGGAAGAAACGCTTACCAATCCGGAAAACAACGGTATTCAGGTGTATATCGGTGATGAATCGCCTGTTTCGACCATGCGTGACTGCAGTGTTGTAACAGCAACCTATGATCTGGGAGAAGGCATGCGGGGTACGATCGGTATTATCGGACCGAAGCGGATGGATTATGAAAAGGTAGTGGATACCATGAAAGGGCTGATGAATCAGCTTGATAATCTGTATGATAAAAAGAAGATCGGTACAAAGGATGATAAATAACATCTTTTCTAATTGAAATAATAAAGAAAAACGGAAAGGGATGATAACATGGCTGAGGATAAAGAAAAAGTAATACAGGATGCGATCAAAGAGGCGCAGAAAGCAGCGGAAAAGGAAGAAAAGGAAGCTGCAAAAGAAGCTGAAAAGGAAGCTACTGAGGAATCTGACAAAAAGGAAACAAAAGCTTCCGAAAAGGAAGAAAAAAAGAAGGACAAAAACGACAGGAAAAAAGATAAAACAAAGGAAAAAATTGACGAACTGGAGGATAAAGTAAAACGCCAGCTTGCAGAATTTGAAAATTTCCGAAACCGGAGTGAAAAGGAAAAGACCCAGATGTTTGATATGGGCGCTAAGAATGTGCTGGAAAAGATACTTCCGGTTGTTGACAACTTTGAAAGAGGTCTTGCTACTCCGATTGTGGATGAAGCAGACCAGCCGTTTGCAGACGGTATGCAGATGATCTACAAGCAGCTGATGAAACAGCTTGAAGATCTGGGCGTCAAGCCTATCGAAGCGATCGGTAAGGAGTTTGATCCGAATTTCCATAATGCAGTGATGCAGGTGGAGAGTGAAGAATATGAAACAGGTTTTGTGGCACAGGAGCTGCAGAAAGGCTATCTGTATAAGGATACGGTAATCCGTCACAGTATGGTAGCGGTTGTTTCTTAGCGGGAAATGGTTATGGTGTAGGGATCTGAAACAGAGATCTTTATATAATATGGCTTTATCGAAAGATAAGGCCGGTGAATAAAATGGATGACTTAAAAATTGGTTTTGAAAAGAATATCTTTAGGAGGAAAAAGTTATGAGTAAAATTATTGGTATTGACCTTGGTACAACAAACAGCTGTGTAGCTGTTATGGAAGGTGGTAAACCTACCGTTATCGCAAATACAGAAGGCGCAAGAACAACACCGTCTGTTGTTGCATTTACAAAAAACGGAGAGCGTCTTGTCGGTGAACCTGCAAAACGTCAGGCTGTTACAAATGCAGAAAATACGATCTCTTCCATTAAGAGAGATATGGGTACAGACAGAGGACGTACAATCGAAGGCAAGAAATATTCTCCACAGCAGATTTCAGCAATGATCCTGCAGAAATTAAAAGCCGATGCAGAAAGCTATCTGGGAGAAAAGGTAACAGAAGCCGTTATCACTGTACCTGCTTATTTCAATGATGCACAGCGTCAGGCAACAAAAGATGCAGGTAAGATCGCAGGTCTTGATGTAAAACGTATCATCAACGAGCCTACAGCCGCAGCACTTGCTTATGGTCTTGATAATGAAAAAGAACAGAAGATCATGGTATACGACCTTGGTGGTGGTACATTCGATGTATCTATCATTGAAATCGGTGACGGTGTTATCGAAGTATTATCCACAAACGGTGATACACACCTTGGTGGTGATGACTTTGACCAGAAGATCATTGACTGGATGGTAGCAGAATTTAAGAATGCAAACGGCGTAGACTTATCCGGTGATAAGATGGCTATGCAGAGATTAAAAGAAGCTGCTGAAAAAGCTAAGAAAGAGCTTTCTTCCGCTACAACAACAAATATCAACCTGCCATTCATCAGCATGAATGCAAATGGACCGCTTCACTTTGACATGAACCTGTCCAGAGCGAAATTTGATGAACTGACACATGATCTGGTTGAGAGAACAGCAATTCCAGTTCAGAACGCATTGAAGGATGCAGGTATTACAGCAGCAGATCTTGGCAAGGTATTACTCGTTGGTGGTTCTACACGTATTCCTGCAGTACAGGAAAAGGTAAAACAGCTGACCGGTCACGAACCGAATAAATCACTGAACCCTGATGAATGTGTAGCACTCGGTGCTTCCGTACAGGGTGGTAAATTAGCAGGTGATGCAGGCGCCGGTGATATCCTTCTTCTGGATGTTACTCCACTTTCTCTTTCTATCGAGACAATGGGTGGCGTTGCAACAAGACTGATCGAAAGAAATACAACGATCCCGACAAAGAAGAGCCAGATCTTCTCTACAGCGGCAGATAACCAGAGTGCAGTTGATATCAACGTTGTACAGGGTGAAAGACAGTTCGCAAGAGACAACAAGTCTCTGGGACAGTTCCGTCTGGACGGTATCGCACCGGCTCCACGAGGAATCCCGCAGATCGAGGTTACATTCGATATCGATGCAAACGGTATTGTAAACGTATCCGCTAAGGATCTTGGTACAGGTAAGGAACAGCATATTACGATCACAGCAGGCTCTAACATGTCTGATGATGAGATCGATAAGGCAGTCAAAGAAGCTGCTGAATATGAAGCACAGGATAAGGCTCGTAAGGAAGCTATCGATGCAAGAAACGAAGCTGATTCCTTTGTATTCCAGACAGAAAAGGCATTAAATGAAGTAGGCGATAAGCTTTCTGACAGTGAGAAATCACCGGTGGAAGCAGATCTTGCAGATCTGAAGTCTTATCTGGAAAACACAAAGGATCAGGAGCTTACAGCAGATCAGGTATCTGAGATCAATGCAAAGAAAGAAAAACTGCAGACATCCGCTCAGGCACTCTTCACAAAGATGTATGAGCAGGCACAGCAGGCAGCAGGCGCTCAGGGTGCAGCAGGTGCACAGGCAGGACCTGATATGGGTCAGGCACAGCAGCAGGCAGCACCGGAAGACGATGTAGTTGACGGAGACTTCAGAGAGGTATAAGATAGTAGCTGCGACGCGCAGAACAGATGAAAGAAAACGGAACAGGGTGTGGGCGGTAGAGTCTGCACCCTATCCCTTGTTTGAAAGGTAGAACATAATGGCAGAACAGAAACGAGATTACTATGAAGTCCTCGGTGTCGATAAAAACGCGGATGAGGCTACGATCAAAAAAGCATACCGTACGCTGGCAAAGAAATACCATCCGGATATGAATCCGGGCGATAAGGAAGCCGAGAAAAAGTTCAAAGAAGCTTCTGAGGCATATGCAATCTTAAGTGATCCGGAGAAAAAACAGCAGTATGATCAATTTGGTCATGCGGCATTTGAAGGCGGCGCAGGCGGCGGCTACGGCGGATTTGATTTTAACAGTGCAGATTTCAGTGATATCTTTGGTGATATTTTCGGCGATATGTTTGGCGGCGGCAGAAGACGTGCCAGCAATGGACCGATGAAGGGTGCAAATATCAGAACAAGCGTCAGGATCACATTTGAAGAAGCTGTTTTCGGTGTAGATAAGGAACTGGAGCTGAATCTGAAGGATCCATGTCCGACCTGTCACGGAACAGGTGCAAAACCGGGCACAAGTAAAACAACCTGTCCGAAATGTGGCGGTAAAGGTCAGGTCGTATTTACACAGCAGTCTTTCTTCGGAACAGTCCGTAATGTACAGACATGTCCGGATTGTGGCGGAACAGGTCAGATCATTAAAGATAAATGTCAGGATTGCCATGGGACAGGATATATCTCATCCCGCAAGAAGATCCAGGTATCCATTCCTGCCGGTATTGATAACGGACAGAGCGTCCGGATCCGTGAAAAGGGAGAGCCTGGTACAAATGGCGGACCGAGAGGAGATCTGCTCGTTGAGGTTATGGTACAGCGTCATCCGATCTTCCAGAGACAGGACAGCAATATTTATTCCACAGTCCCTGTATCGTTTGCGGTTGCAGCACTGGGCGGCGAGATCATGATCGATACCGTGGACGGTAAAGTGGCATATACGGTAAAACCGGGCACACAGACCGACACGAAGGTACGTCTCAAAGGAAAAGGTGTTCCGTCCCTGCGGTATAAAGATACAAGAGGCGATCATTATGTAACGCTCGTTGTACAGGTTCCGGATAAATTAAGCCATGAAGCGAAAGAACTGCTCCGTCAGTTTGATGCGGAAACCGGTAATACGCTGGAGGCTGTCAAAAACTACACAGCAGGCAAAAAAGACGATGATCCGAAGGATCCAAAGGGCTCCCCGGATAAGAAAAAGAAAAAAGGTCTTTTTAAATAAAATAAAACAGTTGAAAAGGTGCTTTTAGGAGTACCTTTTCTTTTTTGCGTAAATGGAATATTTGTCTATCTGTCTGAAATCTGCTATAATCAACTATTAAAGTGTTTGGTAGAATGTATATGAGAAAGGAACCGCGTGATGAAGTGGACAAAATTAATGATAAAGACAACTTCCGAGGCAGAGGATATCATCATCAGTACGATGTACGATCTGGGGCTGGAAGGTGCACAGATTGAGGATAAAGTGCCGCTTACCGCATGGGAAAAGGAGCAGATGTTCGTGGATATTCTGCCGGATGGGCCAGCAGATGACGGTGTGGCATACCTGAGCTTTTTTGTGGAGGTACCGGAAGAAGGCGATGAAAAACCACAGCTGCCACAGGGACTTGATGGGGCAACGGACAACTCTTACTTTCTGGTAAGCAGTGGGCAGGTAGTTGATCTGCCGAAGCTGATCGAGCGCATGCAGCAGGAGCTTGACGACCTGCGTATGTTTATGGATATCGGGGAAGGAACGATCACGGTTTCCGAGACGGAAGATAAAGACTGGGTCAATAACTGGAAAAATTTCTTCCATCAGTTTTATATCGATGACCTTCTGGTAACGCCGTCCTGGGAAGAAGTAAAGCCGGAGGATCAGGGCAGAAAGATCCTGCATATCGATCCTGGCACTGCATTTGGGACAGGTATGCACGAAACAACACAGCTCTGTATCCGCCAGTTAAAGAAATATATCACACCGCAGACAGAGCTTCTGGATGTCGGAACAGGCAGTGGTATTCTGGCAATCGTAGCGCTGATGTATGGCGCCGGGCATGCGGTTGGAACGGATCTGGATCCGTGTGCAACGGAAGCGGTCAGGGAAAATATGGAAATGAATGGAATAGACCCTGCTAAATTTGAGATGATGATCGGCAATATCATTACGGAGAAGGAGATCCAGGATCGTGTCGGTTATGGAAAATATGATATCGTAGTAGCCAATATTCTGGCAGAGGTGCTTGTGCCTCTGATGCCGGTTGTGGCAAAATGCTTAAAGCCGGGCGGAACCGTCATTACCTCCGGAATCATCAACGGAAAAGAAGGGCTTGTGGCAGATGCCATGAAAGCCGCCGGCCTTACCGTCGTTGAGATCACCCGGCAAGGAGAGTGGATGCAATGTACTGCATCTATGAAATAGATGCAGTATGTAGCCTCACCGCATTGGCGTAGCCAATTTTGCACGCGGTGAGGTTCCCGAAATGTACTGCATCTATGAGATAGATGCAGTATGCAGCCTCACCGCATTGGCGTAGCCAATTTTGCATGCGGTGAGGTTCCCGCCGCGTTACAAAACTGAGAATCAGAAGTATGATAGGAGAAACGCATGTACCAGTTCTTTGTAGATCCGGGCGCGATCAGCGAAAAGCAGGTCGTCATTACCGGAAAAGATGTCAATCATATTAAAAACGTCCTGCGCATGAAGGTCGGCGAGGAGATCGCAGTCAGTAACGGCGTCGATGGCAGAGAATACAGATGCGGCATTTTGCAGATGACAGAAGATGCGGTGATCTGCGAACTGCGCTTTATCAAAGAAGACGACGTAGAACTGCCTTCCAAAATTTATCTTTTTCAGGGCCTTCCCAAGGCGGATAAGATGGAACTCATCATCCAGAAGGCAGTGGAGCTCGGTGCTTACGAGATCATTCCGGTCGCGACAAAACGCGCGGTTGTAAAGCTGGATGCCAAGAAGGAAAAGAGCAAGCTTGCGCGCTGGCAGGCGATCAGTGAGGCGGCGGCAAAGCAAAGCAAACGGGCGGTCATTCCGCAGGTACATTCTGTGATGAGCTTTGCACAGGCACTTGCCTATGCGGATATGCTCGATGTCAGACTGATCCCATATGAAATGGCGGAAGATATGGCAAAAACACGCAGTCTGATCGAAGAGATAAGACCCGGGCAGAGCATCGGGATTTTTATCGGTCCGGAAGGCGGATTTGCACCGGAGGAGATCGAGCAGGCAATGGCACATGCCACGCAGCCGATCACGCTGGGCAAGCGGATCCTGAGGACGGAAACAGCCGGTATGACAGTGCTTTCGATTTTGATGTATACACTCGAAGGACAGGAACTGAAAGCGTAAAAAATGCATAAGATAAGATAGGACAAAAGCGGAAAGGAAGACGAAAATGGAAGTATATTTGGATAACTCCGCAACGACGAAGGTATATGATGAGGTCGTGCAGCTTACTTCAAAGATCATGTCTGAGGATTACGGAAATCCCTCCAGCATGCATCAGAAGGGTGTGGATGCGGAAGTTTATGTGAAAGAAGCAAAAGAAAGGATCGCTAAGACACTGAAGGTACAGGAAAAGGAGATCTTCTTTACTTCCGGCGGTACAGAATCCGATAACTGGGCACTGATGGGTGCAGCGAGTGCAAACAGCAGAGCGGGCAGACATCTGATCACAACCAAAATAGAACATCCTGCAATCCTGCAGACAATGGAATATCTGGAAAGCATCGGCTATGAAGTGACTTATCTGCCAGTCGATGAAAAAGGCGTTTTACGTCTGGATGCACTGGAGCAGGCGATCAGACCGGATACGATACTGGTATCCATTATGCATGTGAATAACGAAGTGGGTGCGATCCAGCCGATCGAAGAGGCCGGTGCACTGATAAAACGCATGAATCCGCATACGCTGTTCCATGTAGATGCGGTGCAGGGCTTTGGCAAGCTTCGTATTTATCCAAAGAAAAGTCATGTAGATATGCTTTCGGTGAGCGGACATAAGATCCACGGACCAAAGGGTGTCGGCATTTTGTATATTGATGAACATGTGAAGATCAAACCGATCATTTTCGGCGGCGGTCAGCAGAAAGGAATGCGATCCGGAACGGAAAATGTCCCGGGGATCGCGGGCATCGGCAAAGCAACAGAGTTGTCATACGCTAACCTTGATCGTGATGTGGAACGGTTATATGAACTGAAACGCTATTTTGAAGATGGGCTGCAGAAGCTGAGTGGTGTTGCTATCAACGGTCCGCTTTATGAACAGGGAGCACCGCATATTGTCAGCGCATCTTTTGCGGGTGTCAGAAGTGAAGTACTTCTGCATGCACTGGAGGATAAGGGCATTTATGTTTCCGCAGGCAGTGCCTGTGCATCCAATAAGCATACGGTCAGTGCTACGTTAAAGGCAATGGGCATCAGCCAGAATCTGCTGGATTCCACGATCCGTTTCAGCTTCAGCGTCTTTACAACCGCGGAGGAATTGGACTATACTTTACAGTGTTTATATGATATACTGCCGATGTTACGCAAGTATACAAGGTATTGAGCATAGAAAAGAAAGGGAAAATTATGTTTACAGCATTTTTGATAAAATATGCAGAGATCGGTGTCAAAGGCAGAAACCGGTATCTGTTTGAGGATGCACTGGTCGATCAGATCCGTTTTGCACTCAGCAAGATCGATGGTGAATTTGCTGTCCGCAAGACACAGGGTCGTATTTACGTGGATGCACAGTCTGCATTTGATTTTGATGAAACGGTAGAAGCACTCAAGAAGGTGTTTGGTATTTCAGGTATCTGCCCGGTTGTTTATGTCGAGGATGAGGGATTTGAAAAGCTTTCCGGGACGATCGTGAATTATGTCAAGACAGTTTATCCGGAAGGCAATAAGACCTTCAAGGTATGTGCAAGACGCGCCAGAAAGAATTATCCGATGCGCTCCATGGAGATCAACTGTGAGCTTGGCGGCGTCATTCTGGATGCATGCCCGGGTATGAAGGTAGATGTGCATCATCCGGATTTTGAACTGAATGTGGAGATCAGAGAAAAGATCTATATCTATTCCGAGATCATTCCGGGACCGGGCGGAATGCCTGTCGGAACAGGCGGTAAAGCGATGCTCCTGCTTTCCGGCGGAATCGATTCCCCTGTTGCGGGTTATATGATCAGCAAACGTGGCGTGAAGCTGGAGGCAACTTATTTCCATGCACCGCCTTATACATCAGAACGTGCAAAACAGAAGGTTGTCGATCTGGCAAAATATGTTGCGGCCTATGCGGGACCGATCCGCCTGCACGTTATAAACTTTACGGATGTACAGCTTGCCATTTATGAGAAATGCCCACATGATGAGCTGACGATCATTATGCGCCGCTACATGATGCGGATCGCAGAAACGATCGCAAAAGAAACAGACTGCCTCGGGCTTGTAACGGGCGAAAGCATTGGTCAGGTAGCTTCCCAGACGATGCAGAGTCTTGTTGCAACAAACGAAGTATGCGAGCTGCCTGTATACAGACCGCTGATCGCATTTGATAAGCAGGATATCGTGGATATTTCCGAAAAGATCAACACTTACGAGACATCTATTCTGCCGTTTGAGGACTGCTGCACCATTTTTGTGGCAAAGCATCCTGTTACCAAGCCGAATGTAAAGGTGATCAGAGGGCATGAAAAGAATCTCGAAGGTACGGTAGAAGAGCTGGTCAAGACAGCACTTGAAACAAGAGAGATCATAGAGATTGAATAAAAATAGAAAAAGAAAAACGAGCAGCCTGGCTGCTCGTTTCAATCTTCTGTTTGAGGATCTCACAAAGTGAGATCAGATGCATTAAACTGTGTAATTCTTTAAAACCTTCATAACATCTTCAGCATCGCCTTCAGCATGGATGTTTAAATCGATCGGCTTAGATAAATCCAAGCTGAAAATACCCATGATAGACTTTGCATCGATTACGTATCTTCCTGATACTAAATCAAAATCATAATCAAATTTTGTGATGTCGTTTACGAATGATTTTACTTTGTCAATTGAGTTTAATGAAATCTGTACTGTTTTCATTTGAATTACCTCCTTTTGTTTTAATACCTTCGCTTATTATACTAAAGAAAAGGGGATAAAAAGTCAATACGAAAACCATACAAAAAAAGTGAGGATAACAATGAAAAGTGTGGCATTACATAACCTGGGTTGTAAGGTCAATTCTTACGAACTTGACGTTATGCAGCAATATCTACAAAACAAAGGATATAAAATTGTTAATTTTAACCAAAAAGCAGATGTTTATATTATCAATACGTGCACGGTAACAAACATAGCGGACCGGAAAAGCAGACAGATGCTGCATCGTGCCAAGAAGCAGAATCCGGATGCGATCGTTGTGGCAGTGGGATGCTATGTGCAGACAAATGAGGCTGAGATCGAGAAGGATGATTGCATTGATCTGGCGATCGGAAATAACAGGAAAAATGAGTTGGTGGAGATCATAGAGGCTTATCTGGACAAGCGTCAAAGTCAGACACCGGATGAGCAGACTGCCGCATCATCGGGGAAGACGTCCGGTGTGGCACCGGACAAGACACTGGGTCACACTTCTGTGATCGATATCAATGCGGAAAAAGAATATGAAGAGATGCAGCTTGTACATACTGCAGAGCACACCCGTGCTTATATCAAAATTCAGGACGGCTGCAATCAGTTCTGCAGCTATTGCGTGATCCCGTTTGCAAGAGGGCGTGTCCGTTCCAGAAAGCCGGAGCAGGTAGAGGAAGAGGTCAGAAGACTTGCAGAAGCCGGCTATCATGAGATTGTTCTGACAGGAATTCATTTAAGTTCCTATGGGCTGGACTTCCACGGCGAATCATACAATACGACCGGCGGACAGGGCAATGAGCAGGAGCTTTTGCGGCTGATCGAGCGGATCCATGCGGTAGACGGCATTACCCGTATCCGTCTGGGATCGTTAGAACCCCGTGTGATCACAGAAGCATTTGCAGGCGCGCTTGCAGCACTGCCAAAGGTCTGCCCACATTTCCACCTGTCACTCCAGAGTGGCTGCGACGGTGTGCTGAAGCGGATGAACAGAAGATATACGACAGAGGAGTTTGCCCGGAGCGTGGAAATCCTGCGCCGGGTGTACGAGCATCCTGCAATCACGACGGATGTGATCACGGGATTCCCGGGAGAAACCGAGGAAGAGTTTGCACAGACAGTCTCTTATCTTGAAAAGATCCGGTTTTTCGAGATGCATGTCTTCCCATATTCCAGAAGGGAAGGAACTGTAGCGGCTGATATGCCCGGACAGCTCACAGAAAAAGAAAAGAAGCAGCGCAGCAGTGTACTGCTTGCCATGACTGCAAGACATTCTAAGGAATACCGGGAATATTATATCGGAAAAGAGCAGGAAGTGCTGTTTGAGCAGTGCCATGAAATAGAAGGCAGACAGTATCTGACCGGACATACACGCAACTATGTACGCGTGGCAGTTCCGGTGGAAGGAATCGATCCGGCAGAAATGACGAATCAGGAACGTATCTGCTGCCTGACAGGCTTTGCAGATGACGAGACCCTGCTCGGCACTTATTAAGAAAACAGGGAATTGTCAGTATCCCGGAATAATGCTATAATGTAATAAGCACAAAGAAAAACAAGCGACACCGAAGGTGGCATTTGTTTTTCTGTGCTTATTAACGAGCAAATATCCTGCGGAGCAGGATGAAGAGTGCGGTATAAAGTCTTTTCAGGGCATGGGGCAGCAGAAAAGACAGATCATGTAGAAATGTAGAAGGTGGGGTACCAATATGAAATACACAAAGGACGAGATCGCTGAGATTGATCGTGTAGCAAAAGAGACATCACAGGCAATCATGGAGCATTTCCCGAAGGATGCAGATTTCGAGATTGAAATGACGATTGAAACAACAAACAGTGAGAATGGCAATCTGCTTCTGCGTGTAGATGCCAATACATTTGAGATCAGCATTGGCGAAAATTCCTTTAATTTCATGAAAAAAGCAAGCCTGTCCGATTCGACCATGTCGACGAAACAGCAGGAAATTACAGATTTAAAATATAAGTTTTTAAAGAGCGTGCTTGTGATCGGTCTGCCGTCGTTAAATGCCAGACTGGAAAAGCAGGTAAAAGACAGACAGGCAATGCACGATTATATTATGAAGATCGGTGTGAGCGTCGGTATTGCCGTACAGCAGGCAGGGGCAAAGACAGTAAGCCCGGCTGCGGCAGTTTCCCGTCAGCAGGTAGATTATTATATCAACCTGATCAAGGAGCAGCTTGCAAGACTGGCATTCAGCTCAGAGATCAATCCGACTACGAGAGGCAGTATCGTGATCCACGGAGAAAGCTCAGACCGTACGATCCGTATTGATGAAACGGTTTACGATTCTCTGACAAACCAGCAGTCTGTGCATGAAATTTATTATTATCTCGATACAAAAGAGATCAAATATTACGAAAATGGCAAGCATAAAAATATCAGTGATCTGTTTATGTCGATCACTGCTTCCGAGAAATACAAAAAGATCTTCAATGAGGTCAATCTGCTGCTGAAAAAAGAAGTTGTGATTGATAAAGATGTGGAAAATTTTGTGCAGTCACAGAAGCCGGTAGAGAACGAATTTTTGAAGCCGGAAATGAATTCCTTTAAGCAGACACATATGGAGTAGGTTACATAATACTTGAAAAAACACAGAAAAAGGGTTACAATACCAAAAACAGACAGGGGCGTGATGAAATGCAGGATTTGGGAAATACACAATATTTTAAAGTGGAAGTAGAGCCAGAAACAGGTGTGAAGGTCGTTCTTTCTACAGTATACGAGGCTTTGAGCGAAAAAGGATACAATCCGGTAAATCAGATCGTCGGTTATATCATGTCGGGAGATCCTACTTATATCACAAGCCATAAGAATGCCAGAAGCCTGATCATGAAGGTGGAACGGGATGAACTGGTAGAGGAAATGCTCAGAGAGTACATTAAAACGAATCATTGGAAATAGTGAGGATATACTATGCGTATTATGGGTTTGGATTTCGGATCAAAGACGGTGGGTGTTGCTGTAAGTGATCCGCTCGGACTGACAGCGCAGAGTCTGGAGATCGTTCGCAGAAAGTCTGAAAATAAATTGAGACAGACCTATGCCAGGATTGAAGAACTGGCAGCACAATATGAAGTGGAGAAATTTGTAGTAGGATTACCGAAGAATATGAATGCGACAGAAGGTGAGCGTGCAGAGAAGTCGCGTGCATTTGCAGATGCGCTTTTCCGCAGGACCGGGATCGAGGTGGTCATGTGGGACGAGAGACTCACAACTGTAGCAGCGGACAGGACAATGATGGAAGCAGGAATCCGCAGGGAAGACCGTAAAGAATATGTGGATGCCATAGCAGCTTCTTATATATTACAAGGGTATCTGGATTATCTTCAGAACCGGAAAGCGTAGATGATAGAATGACAGATGGAAATAACCTGGAAAAGGTTGAATTCATACCGGATGTAGAGGGAGAAAAAGTACAGTTTTATGTGTTGGAGCGGACACGCCTTGGCGGTGTGGATTATCTGCTCGTGACAGATCAGCCGGATGGGGATGCACAGGCGCTGATCTTAAAGGACATTACAGAAAATGACGGGGACGAAAGCGTTTACCGTATTGTATCAGACGATAAAGAACTGGATGCAGTAGCAGCAGTTTTTGAAAATATGCTGGATGATATTGAATTCGTGGAAGACGAAGAAGAATAAGACCGGCAGACAAAATATAAATTATTAATAAAACAAAGAGAGTACTCTGTACAATTCTATGGATGAAAGGCTTGCCGTTCCATGACCGGGAAAGACGAACTGGCAGCGTGTGTGCATAGTATTTTACCGGGAGACTTTCTTTGTGTTTCAAGAATGTGGAGGAAAAACAATTGAATAAGAAACAAACAGAAAGTCCGTCAAAGCTCAAGATCATACCGCTTGGAGGTCTGGAGCAGATCGGGCTGAATATTACTGCCTTTGAATATGAAGACAGTATTATTGTGGTGGACTGCGGTCTGGCATTTCCGGAGGATGATATGCTCGGAATCGATCTGGTTATCCCGGATGTAACGTATCTGAAGGAAAATGCGGATAAGGTAAAGGGCTTTATGATCACACATGGACATGAGGATCATATCGGCGCACTTCCTTATGTACTCAAGGAACTGCCTGTTCCGATCTATGCGACAAAGCTGACAATGGGTATCATTGAAAACAAGCTGACAGAGCATGGACTGGAAAAAGCAACAAAGCGTAAGGTTGTCAAATTCGGACAGCATATCAATCTGGGACAGTTCCGGGTAGAATTTATCAAGACAAACCATAGTATTGCGGATGCAGCAGCGCTTGCCATTTATTCACCGGCGGGAATTGTCGTGCATACAGGTGATTTTAAAGTGGATTACACACCGGTATTCGGGGATTCCATTGATCTGCAGCGCTTTGCGGAGCTTGGAAAGAAAGGCGTTCTGGCACTGATGTGCGACAGCACAAATGCGGAAAGACCGGGCTTTACCCCTTCTGAGAGAACGGTCGGTGTGACATTTGACAATATTTTCTCAGAGCATACCAATACAAGACTGATCATTGCAACATTTGCATCTAATGTGGATCGTGTGCAGCAGATCATCAATTCCGCTTATAAATACGGACGTAAGGTTGTTGTCGAAGGACGCAGCATGGTCAATATCATTGATACAGCCACAAAGCTGGGTTATATCAATATTCCGGATAATACGCTGATCGATATCGAACAGCTCAAAAATTACCCGGATGAAAAAACAGTCATTATCACAACGGGAAGCCAGGGTGAAAGTATGGCAGCTCTTTCCCGTATGGCATCCGGAATGCACCGGAAGATCTCAATCGGACCGCTTGATACGGTTATCTTCTCGTCAAATCCGATTCCGGGAAATGAAAAAGCGGTTTCCAAGGTGATCAACGAACTGTATGCCAAAGGTGCAGATGTTATATTTGAAGATGCGCATGTATCCGGACATGCCAGACAGGAAGAGATTAAACTGATCTATTCCCTGGTACAGCCGAGGTATTCTATTCCGGTACATGGTGAGTATCGCCATCTGAAAGCGCAGGCAAATCTGGTGCATAAGCTGGGCATGGATAAGGATAACATCTTTATCCTGCATTCGGGCGATGTGCTGGAGCTTTCGGAAGAAGCGGCAAAGGTGACCGGAAAGGTTCCGGTCGGCTCTATCTTTGTAGACGGTCTCGGTGTCGGTGATGTTGGTAATATCGTTATCCGCGACAGACAGCATCTGGCGGAAGACGGTATTCTGATCGTTGTCGTTGCGCTGGACTGCGAAAATAATGTCGTGGTTTCCGGCCCGGATATTGTTTCAAGAGGATTTGTCTATGTGAGAGAATCCGACGAGCTTCTGGACGGCGCAAGAGACATTGTGTCGGATGTACTGGATGACTGCATCGACAGAAACATCTCTGACTGGGGAAGAATGAAAAATGCGATGAAAGATTCTCTGAATGAATATTTCTGGAAGAAGACAAAACGTCGCCCGATGATCCTGCCTATTATCATGGAGGTGTAGGCTATGCTCGAAATACAGAAAGAACTGGATCAGTTTATTCTGACGATCAAAAACACGCAGGTATACAAAGAGTACCAACTGCAGAAAAGCAAGGTAAAAGAAAATCCGGATCTGAAAAGACAGCTGGATCAGTTCAGAATGAGAAATTATGAGCTGCAGACAAAGCATTGCCCGGATAATCTGTACGATGAAATGGACTGCTTCCAGAGAGAGTACGAGCAGTTCCGGGAAATTCCGCTGGTGCATGATTTTCTGGCAGCGGAGCTTGCGCTCTGCCGCCTGGTACAGGAAGTATCGGATGGTGTGATGCGCGCGGTAGCGGAGGATTTTGAATGATGTCAGGGGCAAAAAGTCAAAAACCACGATGTGCTTGCACAGGAGTGGTTTTATGACTTTTTGCCCCGCCCGGGCATGAGCATAAAAGTGGAGCGGAGCTTCGCGATATGCGAATGCCGGGCAGGATTGTGAGAGTGCACAGCACGGAACAATCCGTATGACATTTATGATGCATGATACGGAGGAAGGAACTGTAATGAAAGCAAAGCAAGTGACCGGAGCGGTTTTTAATATGATATTCCGACTGGTGCTGTCCATCATCATTATACTGGTGGTATACAGACTTGCCATGTATTCCTATCATCTGGGTTATATGGTATTTGCGGATGTGGCAAAGGAAGCGGAGCCGGGCAGAGATATCACGATCGCCGTAGATACAGAGGACAGCACGATGGATGTTGCAAAGACGCTGGAAAACAGAGGGCTGATAGATGATGCAAGAGTATTTTTTCTGCAGGAAATGCTGTCAGAATACCGTGGTAAGATCCAGCCGGGCGTTTATACGCTCAATACATCTATGACGGCTGAAAAGATACTGGCGGAAATGGCGGCAAACGCACCTTCCGATGACAAAGAGTCTGAAGACGCACAAACGACGGATACGGAAAATACGAATGCATCGGATGAAGTCTCAGATGGCGTTTCAGATGCTGCGGAGGATACGCCGGCAGCAACAGATACGCAGTCTGTGGAGTCAGACAGCGAGGATGTACAATGATAGTAGATCAGAGATATGTGGATTATATCAATTCACTGGAAAAGGAGCTTCCACCATATCTGGAAGAACTGGAACAGTATGCACTTCAGACAGAAGTACCGATCATCCGAAAAGAGATGCAGAGCTTTTTGAAAACACTGCTTAAGATGAATAAACCGAAGCAGATCCTGGAGGTGGGAACTGCTATCGGTTTTTCTGCATTACTGATGAAGGAATTTATGCCGGCGGATGGGCAGATCACAACGATCGAGAAATATGAGAAAAGAATACCGGTCGCCAGAGCAAATTTTGAGGCGCACGGAGACGGAAGGATCACGCTTCTGGAAGGAGATGCCATGGAAATTCTGGCAGGACTTACCGGAAGCTACGACATGATCTTTATGGATGCGGCAAAAGGACAGTATATCCATTTTATGCCGGATGTGCTCAGGCTTCTGGCACCGGGCGGTGTATTATTGTCTGATAATGTGCTGCAGGATGGGGATATCATCCAGTCCCGCTATGCGGTAGCAAGAAGAAACCGTACGATCCATACGAGAATGCGGGAATATTTATATGAACTGAAAAACAACGAAGCACTTGTGACCTCCATCATACCTCTCGGAGATGGGATCGCTCTTTCGGTAAAGAAGGATAAGTAAAATGAGAAAACCAGAATTATTGATTCCGGCAAGCAGTCTGGAAGTATTAAAAACAGCAGTTATATTTGGTGCGGATGCGGTATATATCGGCGGAGAGACATTTTCCCTGCGTGCAAAGGCGAAGAATTTCAGCCACGAAGATATGAAAGAAGGAATTGCATTTGCGCATGCCCATGGCGTCAGAGTACATGTAACGGCAAATATTCTGGCACATAATTACGATATGGAGCCTGCCAGAAACTATTTTCAGGAACTGGCAGAGCTTGCACCGGATGCGATCATTGTGGCAGATCCGGGCATGATCATGCTGGCAAAAGAAAACTGCCCGGATATTGAGATCCATTTAAGCACACAGGCAAACAATACCAACTACATGACTTATCGTTTCTGGTACGGGCAGGGTGTAAAACGTGTGGTATCCGCAAGGGAATTATCTTTGAAGGAGATCAAAGAGATCCGGGAACAGATTCCTGAAGATATGGAGATTGAGAGTTTTATCCATGGTGCTATGTGTATTTCTTATTCCGGCAGATGCCTGCTCAGTAATTATTTTACAGGCAGAGATGCCAACCGCGGTGCCTGCACCCATCCTTGCAGATGGAAATATGCAGTAGTGGAAGAATCCAGACCGGGCGAGTATATGCCTGTTTATGAAAATGAAAGAGGCACTTATATTTTCAACTCCAAGGATCTTTGCATGATCGAGCATATCCCGGAAATGATCGATGCGGGGATCGACAGCTTTAAGATCGAGGGCAGAATGAAAACGGCTCTTTATGTGGCAACAGTTGCGAGAACATACCGGAAAGCGATCGATGCCTGTTTTGAGTCAGAGGAAGCATATGAAGCGATCCTGCCATGGTGCAGGGAAGAAATTTCCAAATGTACCTATCGCCAGTTTACAACGGGATTTTATTTTGGCAGACCGGATGAAAATACACAGATCTACGACAGCAATACTTATGAGCAGGAGTATATTTATCTCGGTATCGTGGAAGATGCAGAAGCTGCACAGGAAAATGCGGGAAGTATCGTATCCATTACACAGCGTAATAAGTTCAGTGTCGGAGAGATGATCGAGATCATGAAGCCGGATGGCAGCAATGTACAGACGACCGTATTGTCTATTGTAAATGAAGAAGGACAGGAGCAGGAAAGTGCACCGCATCCGCAGCAGAAGCTCCGCGTTTTGCTTAGTGAGAAAGCTTCTCATTATGATCTTCTGCGCAAAAAAGCATGTGCAACAAGCTGATCCTGGTTGTGCAATATAGACATTTGGCGGCAAAAATTCTGCAAATGTTTTAGAAAATTCGACCAATTTTTGAAAAATAGAAAAATGGGTATTGAAATTTAAAAAAAATAAGAGTATCTTAATAGCAACGAAAGGAATCTTTCGAAAATAAGATAACTTGAACGATGATGTTCCAAACGGTAGTTTTGGAACATTTTTTTGTATCAGGGAAATTTGATATAAAGCACAAAAAGAACGTTATCAAGTATCTAATATAAAAAAGAAAGGGAGATATGAAATGAGCGGAGTTACAAATGTGGAAGAAATTTTCGGTAAAAACGTGTTCACACTTGGTAAGATGAAGGAACGTCTGCCAAAGGATGTGTACAAGGAAGTGAAAAAGGTCATGGATCAGGGCGGAGAGCTTTCCATGGCAGCAGCAAATGTTGTTGCAAAAGCAATGAAGGACTGGGCATGTGAAAATGGTGCAACACATTACACACATTGGTTCCAGCCACTGACAGGAATCACGGCAGAAAAGCATGATGCTTTCGTTTCGCATCCGGATGAAACCGGTAAGATGATCACAGAGTTTTCCGGAAAGGAACTGATCAAGGGCGAGCCTGATGCATCTTCATTCCCGTCAGGTGGTCTGAGAGCAACTTTCGAAGCAA
>ENA-ORPK01000239-ORPK01000239.1-human-gut-metagenome-genome-assembly--contig:-NODE-239-length-53116-cov-5.157649_pt1 | contig 53116 bp, 96 predicted proteins | sample MGYA00242139_ERZ509068 | MGnify/ENA primary metagenome ERZ509068 (study PRJEB26280, sample SAMEA2338687) | human gut metagenome | biome: human gut; feature: human-associated habitat; material: faeces...
ATAGGTATCATCTTTTTCAAAGCCTTATCTTTTCCTGTTTTTTGAGCATTGTTCCAAATGTTTTTATAAAATACTTCTGTGAATGCTGGTACTAAATAAATATAATCCGGTTTATATAATTGTAAATTTTTTAGTACATTTTTCAAACTATCATTAATACATATACATGAATGTTTATGTAATGCTACCAATATTCCTGCTACTGCTTCATATGTATGATGATATGGTAAAACTGATAAGCATTTTGTATTTATATCTGCTACTTGAAGTCCATAATATACTACACTTATTAGATTATGTTCTGTTAGCATAACACCTTTTGGATCTCCTGTAGTTCCTGAAGTATAAACCAAAAGTTTTAGATTGTTTTCATTGTCATGTAAATCTATATATTTTTTATTTCCATTTTCTAATGCTTTTTTTCCAGTTTCTTTAAACATATCATATGATAAAACATTTTCTTCGCTTTCTTTTCTATTTAATCCAATAAAAAATTTATCATTAACTAATTGCTTATAAATTTCTTCAAGAGAAGCTTGTACTCGCTTTTTAGAAGCTTCCCAACTTTCAGCATAAATATCAGCTTGTTCTTGTAAAGTACCTTCAGAATTTTTAGCCACTCCAACTAGCTCTTTAAAATAATCTTTATTCTCCATAAGATTAACTAATTGAGTGTATTGACGAACACCACCAACAGTCTATGCAAGAGCCACTTGTTCAGCACGATTTAAACTATCCCACTTATTCATCATTTCATCAAGGATAGTATTCATATCTTTTAACTCACCCTATTGGTCTTTAATACTAATACCAACTTTTTCAAGGGCTTTAGAATATTTATTTAAATCAGTACCGTCTTCAAGAGTTTCTCCGAGAGTCAAACCCTAAATACGAGCGAATAAAGTTTTAAGGCTATTACCTACTGTGTTCGCACTTTCACGTGTTTTGGCAGTTAATGTAGCTAATGCAGATGTAGCATATTCATAACTAAGACCAATAGTATTAGCAACAGAAGCGAATTTCTATATGCCTTCTGAGATTTCATCAGTACTAGAAGCAGTATATGCACCAAGCTTGGTCATTACATCGGCATAATATTCCAGAGACTTGCTGCCATCATAGAAGTTATTCCAAACAGCAGTTAACTAATCGGATATTTTAGAAGCACTTTCCCCTGCAGCATTCGCCATTTTAATAGTAACTTCAGTACGGTCAGCAACTTCTTTATCACTTAAACCCTATTGATAATAAATTAAAGAAGCATTAGTATAATTAGTAGTAGTTGTACTTAATGCTTGAGCAGCCTTATTTGCCTTTTCAGCAAACTCAGCCATTTGATCACTACTCTATCCAGTAACTATACGAATATCGTTTAATGATCTATTTAAATCTTCTGCATAATAGTAAGCTTTCTATAAAGAACCCTATACTCCATGCATTAAATTAGATGAAATTTGCCATTTGGCTGTATTAGCTAATGTCTTTTTAAAATTATCTAATATAGCGTTAGTTCTTTTTAAAGGAACTTCAGCATTAATAACAGACTATGCTAACGCAACAAATGCTTTATCACCTGTTGGACCTAGATTCTCTAAGTGTGTAGCAAAATCCTAAAGAGTATAACCACTCTAGCTTAAACTCTTTGAAAATTTTGATAAATCTAAACGTCCAGTATTAACATTAGTCGCCTAATCTAAAGCAATTTTTAACTCCTAAACTGCTGCCGAGGCTTCATCTATTTCTTTTTTAGTGGCATTAACATCAAAAAATTTAATATTTTTTGTTGCTATCTAATTCATTAAAGTATCTAATGAACTTTGTAAATCTCGTAATTGCTATTTAGCCTGACCTGTATCAGCTGTAAATCGCATATTAACATTATAATTAGCACTGTTATTAGCCATAAAATAGCTCCTTTCTCTCATTATAAATTTCTATATATATAAAGAAAAGGCGAGAGGAACAAAGCCTCTCGCCTTTTAATATTCCTATTTAAATTAGAAATTAATTATAATATTTTAACCCATCTTGGTTAAAATATCTTTTACTAAAGATAGACTCTCAGGATTAGAAATCTTATCTTGTAACTCATTAACATCTAAATTTAAATTAGAATAATTCTGATTCATAGCATCCATAATTCCATAAACACTATTATGATATTTATAATATCCATTAAGCGTTTCATAAGTATAGACTTCTAAATCATCAGTTTGATTACAATTTACTTGTTTCTTTAATTCTTTCATAAACCCTGATCCAACAAGTAAATCATAAAGTTTATACAAATCTTCTTTCTGCTTATCAGTAAAAGATAAATTTGTATAATTAAATACTATTGCTAAATCCATATACATATGGAAAGCAAATTCATTCAAAAATTCATTGTTAAAATCAATGACTTGTTGAATGACCGACTAAGCAATATTCATTCTCTCTTTTATTGGAAGATACTATTTTACTTCAATAACCTGATCATTATATTGCCAATTTTTTATTTCTGCATTTTTCTGAAAGGAGAGTTTTGTAAAAGCTATTTTTGCCACATTCTCACTTCCTTTAACTTTATATTTTAAAAATTTTGTCAGAAACAAATTTTTTAATTCTTATTTTTTTTACAAATATATTATAACAAAAAAATTTTTTAAAGTCAAAAATTATAACTCTGAATCGCTTATTATTTTCTAATATAAATTTTTATAATCAATTTTAAGAGTAATTTCACTATCCAATGCCTATTCAACCGATAATTTAGAAGGAACTTTATCTGATTTAATAAATGGATTAGCTTCAAGGAAATCTCCAAGAGTATTATAATATTTATTAAAGAAAATATAATTTTCAATAGCATCAGCGATTCTAGAAGTTGCTATGACTTTTATTCCTCCCTAAGAAGCTGTAGGATTATTAATTACTAAATATTTCGCTCCGGTTGGATTTTCAATTAAATTCTAAACTATAGGATTAATAATATTTGCATTACTACCTAATTTCTAATTTGCACCGGTTAATTCATACAAAGCTCTAATCCGATAAATATATGCTTTACTTACATCATGAAATCCTCTATGATGATGTAAACAATTCAACATACGACAATATCTATAAAATTTTTCATTATATGATCCTTCAGCTACTGTTAAAAATACTTTAAAAGCACTCGTTCCACCTATATTTATATAATTACCATTTTTATAAGATTTTGCAGAAAAAGTAGCTTCAGAAAAAGCATCAAATAAAGCTTGAGGAATAGTTCCATTCATTCTATATTGTTCTAATAAAAATCCTCCAGTAGCATCAGTTTTTATCTAAACATTTCTTACTCCTAATAACTAAATATTAGAAGTTAAATCTTTTAGTTTGTCTTCTGCATTTACTTTTTTAGCTTTATTTATAGCCTAATTACGAGCACTCTAATGATAATATTTAGTAAAAATATCTCTAGCTACTTTATCAGGAATATTTATTAAATCAATAGTATTATCTCTAGCCTATCCTGTATGATGACTTTTAATATAAATCTAGCCCTGAGTTGTTTTCTAACCATTAGATAATTCTATTTCTTTATTCCAAGTGGAATCAGTAATCCCCGCATTGATAGCATCTAAAGTTGCAGAAATTTCTGCTAATTTTAATTCAAAAATTGTACCCTATTCACTTTTATTATCACTAAAGGCAGTAAATCCACCATCTCTAAATAATTTTGGATTTACAGCTTCAAACTATTGAATAAGCTACTTAATTACAGCAGTTGATAAAATATTATTAATACTTTGCCATTTAGCTGTTTGGCTACCAAAAGAATCACTTAAACCAATTTCTCCATTAGAATGAGTAACATTATAACTATAGTTTTTTAAAGCATTTAAAAATTTTTCTAGCATTAAAGCATTCTAATCATCAATAGTAAATTTTTTTTGTAAACCAACTTGATGTCGAGATCGAATCTATGCTCGATAATTATTATACATATCAGCTAAATAATTTGGAGTTGGTACTCCTAAATCGGTTTTACTATTAGCTACATCATAAGCCTATTGTAATAATGACTTATTAAATTTTTTCCACTTAATACCTCTCTTCCTCCTTTTTCACATAATGAAAAAAAGGAGAGGGATTAACCCTCTCCTTTAATAATTTTATTAATAAGCTCATCTTCAGTAAGAGGAGCTTCTTTAGTTTTTACAGTAGCTTTGGTTTCCTTCTTTAATTCTTCAACTACAACTTTATCTTCATAAGCCTTCTCAGGACGAGGGGCACGAGAATTAATAATCATAATTAAATATCAAAGTAGCTATCATGCTTAGAATCGTGGATAGTCTGAGTACGATACATAGAAGCATCGGTGATTTCCTCGATAATCTGGATAGCCGCAAGAACTTTCTTAGTAGGATTGAAACGAGTAGTTCCAGGGAATGCGTCAAGAGTGAAAGTGAAAGTTGAAGGATCGCCAGTCGCAGCCATACTGAAAGTAAAGTTAGACTGAATCTTGCAGTTAGGAATTATGAATTCAGCAGGAAGGTCAACACCATCCTGGGTACGGAATAAGGTAGAAGCTTCAAGATAGAAGTTGCCACCAAAAGATTCAGCAGTAATTTCAATCTGCTTAGCCTTGCTTGCCTTTTCAACATAATAGTCAAGAAGAACAACACCATTCTCAAATTTAGCAAGCTTATGAGGATCATCCTCGGTTTTACCATCAGCAAGAGCATAAGCCTTAATATTATTTTCAGCATTTTCAGTTATAGCCTTAATCTCAAGACCATAATAAATAGTTTCGCCCTTACTCTGAGCATCAGTAACAGCTTCATCAGTAGTTAATTCTTCATAAGCCTTAGTATCTACATTATAACGGAACTTCTTAGCTTTAGTACCAGTACGCATTACAGTAGGTAAATAAGGTTCAGTGACAGGTTCATCATTATCAACTAACATAGCATAGATGTAATATTCGCCATCACGCTTGCCATCCTTAGAAATATATTCATAAGGTAAATTAGTAGTATAAATTTGAACACTCTTTTTGTTTTCAGCTAAAACAACGGCAGTAGTCTTTTCAGTTACATGTTGCTTAATGGTGTTATTAACTGTAGCATCAATTAAGCCAGCACCAGAAAGAATCATGAAACCTTCAGCAGAAATAAGAGCATCTTCCATAGTGAATGTTAAAGTACGGTCGCCATCCCAAGCTACTAAACGAGCATTGCCGCGTCCGCCTTGTGCATATACGGTCGTAGAAGCACCTTCAAGGCTAGAAGTTTTTAATGTATCGAAATAAAGAACTGGTTCGTTCGCATAGAAAACTTTATTACCAACCTTCATAGGAGCACGAGCTTTTAATACGACATCGCATATCTCACGAACACCAAATTTCATAGGTTATTTCCTCCTTAATAAAATTTAAATTTTATTTATATAACTCGCTACAAAAATTAGTAAAGCGATTTATACAAAATTAATGAATGTTTTTCATCCAATTGTCAGGTTTTTTATCTGACTTAGCTCCTGCTAATCTGCTCCTTACATCAATATCCCAATTAGTGTAAAGAGAAAATCTTTCTATTAAATCGTATAACTAATACAATGTTAAATTCATACAATCTTCTAATGACATTGAATCTAATCCAATAGTCAATGTAGAAACGTATTGGCTCAAAATGCTTGAATCGGTAACCCCTTTAAGTTCAGCGACCCTTTGACGCCCTTTCATTAATTTATTAGCTATTTCTTGAGCTTTCTTATTAGCAGGATTATAATTATCTTGCCCATTTTTATTAGTATCAAAACAAAAAATTTGTCTTGCTACCTACTAAAATAATTCAAAGTTATCATTATCAATATTGATCTAAATATCACTCTCATTATACTAAATAATAATAGACCTGGGAGTAAATGTAGACTTTGAATTTGGGAATAGTAATGATAGAACCTATTGCGTAGCTTTACGGCGTTCGCCATTATCTTTCTATAGCATTACCATCATAAATATCTAAAAATTGGTAGTAGTATCCAAATCATTCTTGTCCTGATTTGTTATACTATTTTTATTAATACAAAGACACTAAGCACCAGTAAAAAATTCTTTTTCGCCAATTAATGCTATTTCCTTTATCTTAGGCTAATGAAGAGTTAATGGAATTTCTGGGACAGGTAAATCTGTCCCGCACATTAAACTAAGTTTATAATCCATTAATTCATTTTAGGCATTTTAAAATAATCCTCGATAAACATTTGTTCATCAGCAGGATTTGGCATATATTTTTTATCTTCTCCTCCGTGTATTGTATCATATAATAAACAAAGTCCAGCAAATTCATCAGTTAATATAATTTGCTACGCCCCAATGAAATTAATTTGCCCAATTCCAGTTAAATGTTTTTTATCTAACATACTATCAAGTTCAGCAGCAATTCTATAAGGTCTTAACTAAAATGAATCATCTAATTGCCACTAATTATAATGACAAATAATATCAAATTCAATAGTATTATCCCTAAACTCAGGATTATCTCCGTTAGGAGTAAAATTGTCAAAACTAATAACGATATAATTTAAAACATCTTTATCTATATATAATTTTGGTAAATTCTTTATATTCTTACCAAACATTTTTACAAAAGTCTAATCACTTACTTCTGGTTTTTTTAATGCATCAGGAGTAGTATAATAAAGCAATTTACGCAAACGTTGATTCGCGGCCATACGATCAACTATAATTTTCATATCTTTTTCTTGGGCTAAAAATGCTGACTCTGGATTTTTTACATTATCAATTTTCATTCTCCGTTTTCTCCTTCATCTTTAAAATAAAGATTCAACTACAATGGTTTTACATTCTGGCCCATAGAATAAATCAAACTACCCACAGTAGGTAGTTTCCCATCGTAATTTTAAAGTATTTGTTTCTTCATTTACTTTAACTGTTAATGGTAATTTTTTATCCCAAGTCCATTTACCAGAGTTAATTCCATCATATTTATATTCATATACTACTTTAGGTTTAATAAAAGTATCACCTATAATACCGTTTTCTTTACCCTAATTAGGATCTTGAATCGGCTATATTAAACCGTTGACAATACCATTATCAATATCATCAGCAGTTTCATTAGAATAATACTCGACAGCATTAATTTCAATTATTCCAGGAGTAGAATACAAATCAGTAGCTTCAATACGCCAACATGTTTTATTAGGGTCATTCTATAAATAAAATTTATTATAACGCTAACATAATTTTACATTATCATCATTATAAGGTAATAATATATTTAAAGAATGATTAGGGGTATCTATACTAATTTCATGCTTTTGGATATAATTAATTTTAGTTTCAACAGGACCACGCAAAGCAACATAAGTTTTATGATAACCTTTATTTTCATCTTCCCAGGCAATTTCATAAGAACAACGTCTTATATTACCACGAAAATAAGCTAATTCAGTTAAATCCTGTAAATAAATTAACCAATAAGTATTTGTACCTAACCACTAAAAAATATCCCCAGTTTTAAAATTACTTTCAAAACCAATTGAAATAATTTTTTCATCATAATCCTATTTTGTTTTATCAGGGTTGATTAATGCACGACGTTCAATAGTATCTTTATCATCATATAATTTTTTTACCAAGGCAGCTTGATAAGAATAAAGTAAAGCTCTACTTAATGTTTTACGTTTATCTCTTATCATTCGTTCTTGTTGTCCTGTTACTCCATCGCCATATAAATATCTTGTAAGCATATTGGCTTTTGGAATACGGTTATACATTGCATCTAAATATTCATTTTTATTCAATGTGAAGCCCCCTTAATAAAGTAATAGCTTCAAACACTGTCTTTCTATAAATAGGAAATTCAATTTCAATATTTTTTAATCCTTCTAATTTACTTAAAAGAATTAAATACTAACTATCATTAAAAATTTCCCCAAGACCAGTTAATTCAATAATTACAGTATTTAACTAAGATAACCAATCTTCTTCATTTTCACGCATAGGAATTAATTTCCATATCTAATTAGTTAATCTATTAATATTAGTATTAATTAAATCATTATCTACATTAAAATTATATTTAGTCATCAAGGGCACTTACCTCCCTTAGAACAGACCAGTTAGATTTAATATATCCATTATCATCAGTTTTACGACGCTTATATAATCTCTGCATATGAAAGGCCTAACGTCTTACTTCTGTTCTCAATGATAACAATTTCTACATATGATTTGCCTATGAAGTAAATTTAAAATCTGTACCAGAATATTTCATTCTTGTTACTTCAATAGATGCCAATTGACGTTCTACCCAAGCTTCAACCATAATTAAAGCCAAGATATTAATTTCTTCATCATCCAAATCGGCATTAAAATAGGAGGTATTTTCTTCAGAAAATATCTCCTAAAAAGCATTATCTATATCAATGTTACTGCCAGCTACTTCTTCAGATAAATCTCCGCCTAATGGTATATCAATATTTCCGCCATCAATTTCCCCTTTTATAAAATCAGGGGCATCTTCATCAACTAAAACATAATCTAATTTTTTACGCGGAAATTCAAATCCAGGGATACTATCAACAAGCAATTGACGTAAATCTAAAAATGTATCATGAGGAGTAAGTTCTAAATACATATCATCTGTTACTTTGCCTAAAAAGCGTTCATAAATCTTATAAAAATATGTCATATAAAACCCTCCTTATTTATAATTAACCTTCTTTTACAACGTTATAACGAGGAGTAGTTCTACGACCAGGAGGCGTTGTAGGCTTAGTTTCGGTCTTTACTCTACGTTCAGGAGCTTTTGGAGTAATTTGTTCATCCTCTGCAGCTTCAGCTTCCTTATTGGCTAATGCTCGATCAAGGTCAAATCCAGTTTTATCCTTAAGAGCTTTACGCTTATTATAATCACTCATAGGAAGAGATACAGCATAACTCTTAATCATATCAATAACTCCAATAGGGGCAAAATCAAGGCAGTCAAGGAATTCATCAAGAGTTCCTTCGGTAAGAAGCTTAATAACTCCAGCGTCGTCTAAATAATATTCAGGTTCTGTATGAATACCTAATTCTTCTGTAGTTTCAGTATCCACAATCTTTAAGAAGTTTTCCATTAAAGTGCGGCCTCCGCTAAGATAGGCAAGTTTCTCTAATTCCTCAAAAGGAATTTTCTTAGTTTCTCCAGGTGTGAATTCTCTGCGAATACCTTCTTCAGGAATAGTATAAACAACCATTCCAGCACTTCTATTAGTAACTATTAAAATTTTTTTACTCATTTTTTTTATTCTCCTTTTACTCATAAAACAAAATAGGGGAGAAGGGGATTTCCCCATTCTCCCCTAAAAATATTATATATTAATTTTTAGTTAATATCAATTACGGCTTATCTTCATTACCGCCATCAATAGTATCATGAGAACCAGTAATTTGACCAGCATAGTCACGGACCTTACCAGTTACGCCATCAAGATGCCATGTCTTCATATCACCAAGAAGTTCAGTATCACAATAGCAGCAGATGTTATTAGCTAACATAGCAATAACGCCAACTTTCTTATAAACCTGAATTTCACGGCTACGATCATAATTGGTATATTCATCAACAATGGTATTGCCTTCCATAGCAACCTTTACAGGCTTACTATCAGCACCAGTAGGAATAATCCAAGCATAACCTGGGTCAATGACTTTCTTTTCATTGGTAGCATCTTCAAAGCCCTGCTCAAGAATAACTACTTTATAGCCCTTATAGGAAGCAAGACGGCCAGTATTCCAAAGCTCATTTTTCATAGCTTCAGTATAACGCCAAGCATCCTTCGGAATCATACGAACAGCAAATTCATAAGTGCAATAAATAGTAGGAGTACCATAAGCAGAAGCAATCATAAGTAACTTATCAAAACCGGGTTCATCAAAACCATTAGCAACTAAACGGTTAGCAGGAGGTAACTGGTTAACAGAAGCCTTTAAAGCACCAGCAATCTCTTTATAGATAAGTTCATCCATACCTTCCATGACGATCTGGGTAACAACACCAAAATCGACACGGCCATCAAGGAATTCCTCAAAGCCAATTTGAGCAGCTCCGCCGATAGCGCTTGTACGGACTTCAAAGCTTTCTTCAGTCTTACCAAGCTTGAATACTTCATAGATACCAGCTAAGCCGACACGAGTGATGAATTGCTTTGCACGAGTATTATTGCTGAACTTTCTACGGAAAATAGGCTTATCACCCTGTTTAAACGTCTTAACTTCAGCAAACTGATTATATTGCTCTTCAACTTTCTTAGGAAGAACTTCATCAATAGTTTCCTCAATCATTGAGAAAATAAGGTTCTTATTATCACGATATAAAGAATAAGTTCCAGCAAGTTCATTTAATTCTCTGCGGAGAGTTTCATTAAGAGCATCATAAGAAAGGCTTTCGCCATTAAAGCTATAAGCAGTAGGAGTAGAAGGATCAGCCTTAGCGACAGTCTTCATTAATTGAACAAGATTTTTTCTATCTAACATTTTTCTTCTCTCCTTTCTTACGCGATTCGCATAATCTTAACGCCCTTCTGATGATCAGGCATTTCATAAACCTTGACAACCTACCATTGGATAGAGCCATCACCAGATTTAGAAAGCATACCATCAGCAGCACGAGGACTTAAAACATCGCCAACTGCAAGAGTAGCTTCGGCAATAGTATTAGTCGTAAAAATATCACCAACATTGGTCTTGAAAACACGAGGAACCATATTAGTGCCAGCAGGCATTCTACGGGCCTCATAAGGACCATCAAAATGTAAAGGATCTTCTTCATAGAAGAGTTCACGAATATCAGGACCAGCAGTAACATCATCATACTCATAAGTATGTTGTACACCCTGACTATCTGTAATAGTCATAGAAGTATTACCTTCGGCATCCTTACCATTTAAATAACGAGCCTGACGTGTACCAATTTCCTGCTTACCATCATAAGGGCTGTAGTAACGAGCCTGATAATCATCTTTGCGCATAGCAAATTCGCAATCAGCTTGTTCCTCACGATAAAGTTTGATTTCATTATAAACTAACATCCATTCGCCCTTGCCAGTGAAATCAACTTCACCAAGCTCACCAGCAGCATAGTCATACTTAACAAACTGGCCATTTTCAAGAAGCTGGATATTTCTGTTAGCAGGTAATTGAGCATAAATCTGGCCAGTGCGCTGAGCACTTAAATGATTAGGCTCAACCTGACCATAGCCATATTCAACGTAGCCGCCCTTAACAGCAGATACGCCGCTTAGGTCTTTAAGCATATCTTTTAAAAGCATTAGGTTTTCCTCCTTAAAAATTTATTATTCCATAGTTTTCGCAACATCCTATACTGCCTTAATCCAAGCAGGAATGCTATCGTCATTTACATCATTATTAATATTATATGTAAGTGGGTCATTTTCTTTCTTTTCATTGATATCGAAATTGACCTTATTGCGAACACAGATAATAGAAAGCTTTGCTTCAATATCATCTAATGAATAAGTATCAATATTAGCAACAACATCTTTCTTATCATCATCAGATAACATATAGAAACTATTAATCATTTCTTGCTTCTTTTCTCTTTCAGCATCAGTTTTGAACTGAGTTAAAGAAGCAAGTTCTTGTTCGAGCTGTGTTTGCTTTTCAACTAATTCATTATATTTAGTTTCAAGCGCGGCATACTCGTCTTTTAATAAACCATATTCAACTACATCTTCCAAAGAGTATTTAGCTTTCTTTTTCTTTTTTTTCTCTTCGTCATCCTCAGTCGGTTCTTCTTCTTCATCAGAAGTATCAGTTGGTTTATTTTCGGGAGTGTCCTTCTTTTCACCATCTTTTGGCTGATCTTTAGAAGGATCTTCCTTATTATTATCATTATTCTCTTTATTGTCTTTATCTTTTTCGTCCTTTTTTTTCTTCGCAAATTCTGCGACTTTTTCAGGATCGAATTGAGGGTTTTCAGAGACAGAATAATCAGTTAATCCAGAAATTTCACCAGGAGTGAAAGTGTCATTCTCCATAGAAAAATCTAAACGAACGAACTTATCATCTTCCTTGACAACAGCAAATAAATTACCATTGTCTTCGCAAACTTCTTCAATTACTGCATTACCAGCACCGAAGCCCTTAATGTAAGAATAAAGAGAAGTCCAAATGGAATCACCAATCTCCACATTGTATCTTGTGAACACTTTTGTTCCTCCTTTACCTTCTAATAATTCTTTTAAATCTTTCATCATAGAGAATAATTGCTCATTAAATTTATCACTAAATGAGAAATGCATCGTAGGAGCAGTAATATTAGCTCCTTCAAAGCAAGGTTCACAATCTTCTCCAAGAATACAAAGTTTCTTAATTATTGCTTCATTTATAATAAAAAATTCGGGCATTCCATTCTTATCTTTCGACCAATACGCATTAATTTTTTCATCATCTAATTCCATAGATTGATTATTGCCTTTTTCAATAATACGCTTACTTTCTGGATAGATATCTGTCCAGATATAGCCTTCAGTCATTAAATATTCATGCTCGTTTTTTCCATCATCTAAAAATTTCTAAAACCAAACTTTTGCCCCTAAGTCTACAAAACCATAAGGAACAGTGGTATCTTTTACATCAAATTTACCATTAGAAATATCAATTACGCGGTTATGTTCTTCATAATCTCCGTTAGCTTCATTGTAATAACCAACAATGGGGCTACCTGGTAAACTCTATGCTAAATCTTTAGCGACTTCTTTTGTTATAATACTTCTATTGCGATTTGGTTTATCACTAACATAGCAGACCTTAATCTAACACTTAGAAATTAAAGGATTGATTTTAGTGATATTAATAAACTCAACAGGAGTATCTAACTTAACACTTGTATGTCTCACTATAAATCCTCCTTATTTACCAGCAGCTTGACGATTAGCAATTGTTTTTTCGCTCTTTTCATCGTTAGCTTTTTCTGGTCGGCCACCCTCTTTAGTTTCTGTTTTCACAGTGGCATTTCCACTTGTTTTATTTTGAGAAGTGTTAGAACCATTCTAATCTTTTTTACCCAAAATATCTTCACCATTTAATGTAGAACTCATAAGAGGAGGTATCATAACTTCGCTTAAATGTAAAACTTCGTTTTCGAAATGAGCTGTATTAAGAATAAAACTCTATGATTGTCCAAGAGCAATCTGAGGTAACATTTTAGAGAAACCAATCTAAGTTTGCTCTTTATACATTTTAGATAAATCTTTATAATTATACTATGTAGTTTCTAACATATAGAATTTATAATTATATTTTTTCTAAACATTCAGGACTGATAATATTCTATCAAAAAATATGTTGAATTGCAAAATTAAATTACGCATGGTAGATTCATCATCTAAGATAGACTTTTCTAAGGCGATATTACCATCTGTATTAAACAAATTGCGCGAAACGCCAAATGCATTATATACAGTTCGTTCAACACGCTCTAATTCATCTGTAGTGGCAGAAGTATTTTTGTCAGAAGTATCAATAGCATCTACATCAGCAAAAGTAGTTAATACATCAACACCTACTGCTCTACGAAGCATTTCAACAGCATTATTATGAATATCACGAGCTTCATCAATATCAAAAATCAAATCACCATTTTTATCAAGGGGTAATTTCTAAACTAAAATTTTTAACAATTTCTGCATTTGTTTGCGGCGGTCCAAATCTTGTGCAGCATCCAAATCTAAAATCGCAGGAATAGCATTTACAAATAATGGAATATCATTAGTACCATTTAGAGCAAACTTAATAGTGCTTTGTGGATCTAACAAATACCAACTACCAGTATTATCACCAGCTACATCAGGTAAAAGTTTACCAGCTTTATAGAGACGATAACCTATTGTAAATTCATCAGGGAATAATTTTAATACTCTATTACGGTAATTAGTATCCACAAAAGTATCAAAGTATCTCATATCAAATTCAATAGCAGGTAAATTACCTACTGAATATCTTGAACGGCAATACTCAATAGGAAGTTGCTATAAAATTAAGCCAGTACTTGAGGGAACAATATAGGCATAATAAGCTCCACATTTGATAACTTCAAGAGCCATATCGCCACAAATTTTCTTAATATAAGAATTATCTAAATAATTTAAAATTCGCCAGAAATCTTTTACTGCTTTTGTTTCATTAATATCTTTAACAACGGAACCATCAGTATTATTAGACTAAATAGCAATAGCCCAATCATAACGATACATATTCGCAAAATAATTACATACTCTTTGATAAATACCACTTACTCTAAAAAAGAAACGTGATATTCTTCGCAGTTCTTGAATATCATTACGAATTAAAGCATCCATAACCATAGGCTTTGTATAAATACGTTCACGGCTATATTTTTCACTACGGCGACCGTAAGTGTCCCATCTGAAAGACCCAAGATTTAAGACAGCATCATCTAATGTCTTAACGCCAACCTTAATCTTCTTATACTCACTAGGGCCAATGGCAGAATACTCGCGTGTTCCTCCAGTTATGTCAAAACCTTTTTTATGTATCTATTCATTTCTGGTTAATTCTTCCTTTTCTAATTCCATACTTCACCTTCTTTCAATTAATATCCAGCTTTTCGCATTATATAATCATAAGAAATTAAATTTTCTTCTGTATAAGGAATTTCTATTAAATGTAAATCATGTAAAGCACAGAATCTACGTTTTTGATTATCATTATATTGCTATTGATATAATCCGCGTTTTCCACCAAATTTATTACTGGCTTCATAATGCTATTTCCCTTGATATTCAATTAAAAAATCAATATTATTATCATCATCAAATATGACAAAATCAAAACGTAAAGGACGACCATTATGTGTTTTTAAATCTGGAAATATATATTCCATCTTAAAATTCAGGCCGGCTTCCTCTAAGATTTCTCTAATCTTAATCTCCGCACGACTGGCATCCATATATTAAGTCTCCTTTCTTATCTACAAATAAATTCCTCTTATTATTCTTTTAAAAATTAATTTAAAAGAATAATAAGAGTTGCCCGGCTTAATTCATAAACATCCAATCAGCAGCCCGGAATTTTTTCTTCTTTTTATCTTCTTCTACTTTTTTTATATAATATAATCCATACTCTAATGCAGAGAATTTATCTTTTTTAATACTTTTATTAGCTTGTTTTAAAATTATATTTAAACCTTCATTTTCTTCGCGCAGATTCATAATCTCTTCGCGCAATGAAGTAGTTAAACTAAATGGTCTTAAATAATCAGATCGCGCCTCTGTGGTCATATTCTAGCCCACTTTAGTAGTTAATAATTTCTATTTAGCAGTTCGTTCATCAATTAAAAATTTAATCTTACCAGAATTTAATACTGACTAGGTAATACTATGTGCTTCAGTATTAATTGGTGCATTAGCTTTCATTAAGTATAAAACGTCTAATTCTGTGCTATTGGTTTTATATTTTTTATATTCTTGAACTGCATCATCTTGAGTTCCACCATAAACTCCAAAATCAGGAATTACTTCAGAAGTTTCAGGATTAATCTATGGTTTAACCATAAAATCTACTAAACCAACACCAAGTCCATTAGCATCTATTACAATTCTACGAGCTTTATATTTATAATATAATTTTTTAAGTTTAATAGCCTAATCTTCAAAATGTGTATCATTCATAGTATAAATATTAACTAAACTTTTAATTGGCTCACCATGCGGTTGTGGTGTTACTTTAAATATACAGACAACAGTATCGCATCCTTTACGGCCTACGTCAACGCTTAATACATAATAAGATAATTTACTTGAACGGCCAGAAGCTTCGTATTCAGGCTAATTCAGTATTCTATTTCTATTAAATATTTCTGCATTAAAGAAAGCGTCTTCAACAGTGCCAGACCAAATTGATTCATACTCACGTTCGAAAGAAGCCTCATTATAAGTTCCTTCATTTTTCTGGTCAGTAATAAATGTTTTTTGCTGTAGTCCGACAGCAACAGGAGTTCGCCAAGTTCCGCCTAATACCATACATCTATCAGGCTATGTAATCATACGAACTAATAAACCAATTAATCTATCATAAGGATAAGTATTTTTATAGCCAGCAGTAGTAATATAAATCTATGATTTATTTACTGCTTCTTCTTCATGAGTTGTACCATCCTTAGCTCTACGAGGAATAGCCATAACTGGTATAATAACTTCACGCAAAATCTAATCATCAATACCTACACATTCTTCCATTAGACCGCCATGACGACGCTGACCACGAGTACTTTCTCTTGCAGCTAAATTATCAAGGACAGAACCATTCTTAAATACATAACGTACTTTATCTTTACTCTCTTGGCTCTTACCTCGGCCCCAATCAATTTCACGTTTAAAGCTCGGTATTAAATCACAAATTTCATTAACTTTGTCATGTAGAATACTTGCACCTTGTTCCTTACCTCCAGAAGTAACAAATAAATGAACACCAGGATAAAGAATACATCTAACCATTAATGCCATAACTGATAAGAATGATTTAGAATAGGCACGAGGGAAAACTGCATAAACATATTGATAGCGCATTACACATCTTAAAAAAACACGCTAATAGAAGAAAAATTTAAATTCTCCTTCTTTCTATTCTGTACGTGTTCCTCGTACTAAAAAATCAACAAATAAATCTGGATATTCGCGCCAAAAGGCAGTATATTTACGAATGACTGGCATTACGGCATTAATACGTTCTTCAGAAAGACCTATCTTTTTTCGGCTTGTAGATAGGTCAAGTAAATCTTGTAACGCCATTAATCTTCCCTATCAGAGAAAGCATCTATATCTAACTCTGTTTCATTATCTAAAAATTCACTAAAGTCTTCAATATCTTTATCTTCTAAAGTTTTTTCAATATCTTCGATAGACATATCAACATCATCAACAATTGTATCTTCGACGTTTTCTTTAGCCTATTCATCTTCTTTAGCGTTTTGTTTTAATGCCTAATCAATCATATTACCAAGATTAGTTTCTCGCTCAATTAAAGTGCGTGTATATTTTTGCATATCTTTAATTGTAAAATCTACTTTATCATTTGGAGTATCAATATAATATCTTTCGATATAGCCTTGTTTCTCACACATTTCTATTAATTCACCAACAGAATCAATGAAATCGCCAGATTCTTCTTTATTCTAGGCAGCAGTAAATTTGCCTGATTTCATTAAAGAATCATACATTTTAATCATTTTTTGAGCACCGTCTACATCACCTATATCTAATAACTAATTAGATTTTAATGATGTCTTACAGGCAAGTTTTAATGTATCAATATGGCCTGCAGACTAAATATCGTAAGACTACATCATTTCATTAAATAATTGCTCTAAGCGTACCCATTCATCAGGGCTATAACCTTTTCCCCATTTTAAATAAAGATACCGTTTATCTTCATCTGTCAGCTCTGCACCTAAATCAGGAACATCAAAATCTAATTTATCTTTAAAATAATCTTCTGCAGAATTCCCAAAATCTAGGGGAGGAGGGGCAGGAGGAGGCGGTTCTTTTAATTCTTCTGATGGCAAAGCAAATGAAGCACGTTGAATGGCTGTAGTAATATCTTGAACATCATATCCCTATTGCTTCATTGTTTCTTCTATCTTTTTATTTTGTAAGTCTTGCAAGAATTGACTATCTTTCCATCTATAATCTTTCCATTGATTTAATTTCATTGCAGAGAGATAGCGACCTAATATTGTCATTCCAGTGACTTTCGCTCTATCCTTTGCAAATTTACCCATTAACTAATTCCACTAATCAGGAATGTAAGGAACATCACATTCTTGCAATATCCATAGATAAGTATCCGGATTCCAATTGTCTACATGCATTGTTATACATTTTTTACATTTTGGTAATTTACCATCGTTAGGATATTTATCTAAATTATTAGATGTATAAAACTAAGTTCCATCCATAGTTTTATTACATTTTTCACAGTAATATTGTTTACCTTCGCTGGACAATCAATATTTCTCCTTTCTTTAGGATTTCATTTTTTCTTTGCGAGAACTATTCCGGCATTGTTTACATATACTATAAAATCCATCTTTACTTGTTTTATTATAGGAAAAATATTTATTGTGAGCCAATTTAATTTGCCCACACTTACTACACTTTTTGTATTTACCTTTTTCTTGAGTTGTGTAATACCATTCTAAATATTTATCAACAGCTTTATCAGCAATAAGCTTTGGTATTTTATTGCGGAATAAACTTGATATATATTCTAAACTGTGGGTAATATTAAATTCTTCTTGTAAAATTTTTTGAATCTCTATATTTTGTAATCCATCAATTTTACATTCTACAATACGCATTAACATAGGATAATCAGCTAAAGCTTCATCGCAAATATTCTCAAAATCATAAATAAGATACCAAGTATCATCTTCGAAACGATCCCAACTATCTTCTTTTAATCGAGAATAATTACATAAAATGCAAGAACAAATTTCAGGATTCATTAATGAAATTCCTTCTGGAATTGGATATCCATCATCATCAAATACTTTTACGTCTTCATCTAATTTAATTTTATATTTAGATCGTGTAAGTTTTACTGGTACTATTGGTTTCCGATAAGCATTTTTAATAACATATTGGTCTTTGCGCATTTCTATTAATGCTTTTTTTATAGTGAAAGCGTCTTTACCACTTACTACTTTCATTTTTGCTTCCCAAGTTGTAATAGCGTCTTTTAATTGTTTTAAGCTAGGAATTTCTTCTAAATCTTTTTTTGTAATTGTAACTTTTGGCTAAAATATCATATTTTTATCACTATTAATTAAATTATATATACCATTTTCACCATTCTCTAACTGGGAAACAAGTCCTTCGAAAGAAGTTTCACGTTTATTAACTGTCATTAATCTATTATCAGTTAATATTTTCTTTTCTTTTTTTTCTTGTTTCTCCATACATAGAATTAGATAATCTGCGAGGATTTCTAAATACTTTTCATTAGGATTTGGATTTTCCTCTAAAATTTTTTTTACTAATTCATTTCGTTCTTCAGGAGTTTCAAGAGTATAATCTAATTTTATCAAGATTAATACCTCCAATCCTTCTAAAAAAATTATAACACAAAAAATTTGCAAAGTCAACCATGGCCAAAAATTTTTATGGTATTTAGTAAAAAAATTATGTAAAATGTAAAATTGACAATTATAAAAATTTTTTATATAATATTTATATAAAATTAAAGGAGATAATTTTATGAGAAAACCTCGTGGTATTTTAGGTAGTATGGCTTCTAAAGCTAAACGTAGAGCAACTAATAGTGCAACTAGAGCTGTTTATCAACTTATGTGGGGCGAAAACCCTAAACAGCAGGGAGCTTATAATCCTATTAAGGAACGTAAGAAAAAGTAAATATATTATATTTAAAAATTGAAGGAAGTGATTTAATGAAGTTTGTCCATGGGCTTCTTTTAGGTGCTGGGGCAGCACTTGGTTTAGGATGTGCGGCCAGATTTATTTATGATAAAATTATTGAAGCAAAAATCTATAAAGATTATACTAAAGCCCTTGAAGATTTTATGAATTTTAAAAGCGATAAAAAATATATTGAATATAATAAAGGGCTAGAAGAAAAATATATTGGACCTGGAATAGTCCATGTCATTAAAAATAAAAAAGATTTAATGTCTATTGATTTATCTAAATATGAAGAAGAGGGCGATCCAATCGGTATTACTCTTGGTTCTAAAATTGTAGATAAAGAAGACCAATATATTATACCTGAAGTAGAAGTTTATAAGTTTAAAAATGGATATACTAATTATCGGTTCCATCAAGAACGAGGAGTAATTGATCCTAATGAAGGTATTATTCCTTTTGATTAATTATGTTAAGATTTCGTTAAGAAAATTTTGACAAAACATAAAAAATTTTATAAAATAAGTTATGAAATCTATGGGATGGCTCGCACTCTCCCAATTAAAAAGAAAGGAGTGAGTTAAATGCTGAAAACAGCTTATACAAGAAAACTCGATACAGTTGGACGTTTAATGATTCCTTCTAAACTTCGTGAAGAATTGCATATGGTAAATGGCCATAATTATGAATTTTATATTGACGAAGTAGATGGCAAAACTTTTTTATGTATTGAATGTCCTGAAGCTAGTGATGTCGTAACTCTTGCAAAAGAAACGTTGGAATAGAATGGGTACCGAGTAATTAAGGAATAACTAGATTAAAGCGGGAAAATATTTTCCCGCTTATTTTTTTTTATAATTATCGTTTTTTGAGATTAGAAACTATAATCGTTATCTGAAATTAAAATTATTATCGTTTTTTGAAATTAAAAATGAGTTTAGAAATTATTTTGCCAGGCAGGAAGATTTATCCATTTTTTCCATTTTTTTTTCACGAAACCCTGCCCCCCACTTCACTTGACTAAAGTGTTAAAGTCTATTGTCTTACTTTACTTGAGTGAAGTGAGTTAGATACGACTAACCCCCGAAAAAAATATTTCGTTTTTTTGAAAAAAGTTCTTGACTTTTTGAAAATAGCCGCTATAATGATAATCAGAAATCAACCACAAGGCAATGCAAAACAAGCCGCAGGGCAAGCGAAAAAAATTCAAGAAATTTTGAAAAAAGTTCTTGACAAGCCGGAAGTCCTATGGTACAATGAGTACAACGAAGCAAGGGAAACACAAACAACGCAAACCCTTGCAAGTGTAGTAGAATGACCGGAAAGAGGCCGAAGCACCGAGCGGCGTTGAACCTTGAAAAGTGAATCTAAGCCGAGCGTCTGCACCGCATAGCGGACGCAATGGTAGAACATGGAAAGTGCGGTGCAAGCGGTAGGGCAGTCCAACGCCTACGGCAGATAGCGACACGGACAGCTGACAACTAACAGTCAAATAATATATAAAGGATTGGTAAAATCATGATTATAAACATATTCACAAGCAAGGAAGATAAGGAAAAAGCTATCAAGACAGAGTTAGCAGAGCAAGCACAGGACTTGGTAGGATATGTCAAACAGTACCATATGCAAGGCAATAGCTTCGACTATGAGCATATGCGGGACAAGTACCACGAATATGCGGCAAGTAACATTGACGCATGGGATAGTTTAACATGGGCTATCAATAGCGCAGAGTATGACCTTGAGCATACGCCATATAACATGGACATGGAAACTGGCTGTCCGTGTGCGGCATATGACGCAATTTACCAGAAGCTGGCAGATATGCGAGAAGAAGCCGAGGAATGGGCGAACACCTTTGAGCATATGTTCGAGGACTTCTTTAATAAGCTGTATGACCTGTTATATGGTGAAGAAGCATAAGCTTCTTCACCCATCCACCAACCAACCAACTGACAATATATGGAGGTATAATTATTATGACCAGAACCAATAGAAGAGCTATCCGTAAAGATGCTATGCAGAACACTATCATCCGCATTAACAATGCCATGGGCAAGGTCAATTTCTCTGACCCTAATGGCAAGGCTACCTTCCATAAGCTAATGGACCAAAAAGACTATATCGCACAACAGATCGCCGAAGCCAGCTATACTCAATACTCGATGAAGACTGACCATAATGAGGTAAACCGCATTTTCTCTCATATGGATGAAGGTGGTTGTGCTGACTGGGTCAAGTGGGACATTGAACAGCTGGCAGCAAGTCGGCGTCGCTGGTCTATCGCAACAAGCAAACAGATCTGGTTGGGCTAATTGCCCAACCAACCACAGAAAGAGGAATAACATCATGTATTCTATCTATAATCATACCACTGGCCAGTATGGCACTATCTACCACAGCCTTATCGCAGCACGGTGCATGGCTCATGCTTACAGCATATGGGCAAAGAATGACAGAGATGTCATTGATATGCAAACTGGTGAAGTTATGAGCCAGTTCAGCAAAGGATACGAAACTTATAGAGCCAAGGGTTTTTAACCCTTGGCTTCCAATAGAAAGGATGGTACAATATGGCAACTGCACGAAATCCCTATGCTGAAATCCGTTTTCTTGATAAGAACAATGTTCAAACTGATTATTGCAAATGGCAATTATCCAGCACATTCAACTGCCCTTGGCAACCTGCCTTCTACCGCGAACTCGAAGAAAAGCTCTACATCATGCAGGAACTGGAAATCGTAGGGTTCGGCAGTCGGTCTGCGGTATTTACTTCTGGCCTGCTGACTACCTACCATTTCACAAGCTATCAGATTGTACAGGCAATCGAGCATACGGCTGACCACCTGACGTTAGTGGTGAGGGACATTTGAGTCCCTCTACCGCTTTCTGACAATTCAATCGAGCACATGGATTGATTTTTTGGAAAGGAATTTTTGAAATGAAAAATCTCAAACTGGCGTTGACCCTATCCGGCATTATAATTTTCCTCTGGGTCAGCATTTCATTTTGCAATGTAGTGGCACATAACAATCCTGCTGGCGGCAGACCTGAATACAGTAGTTGGAATTTCTTCGTGATGATGGACGAGTGAAGGTCATATGACCTTCACTCAAAAATGGAATGAAAATTAGAAAGGGATTGATAATATGATAAATGTCCGCACAATCAAGAAACTGGCTGACGGCGATGGCCTGACACTTAAAAATGGAAAAATCAAGAGATACAAGAGTGGCTATCAGGTAGCTACTAATGGCGTCGAGGTCATCAGTCCTGAAATGGCAATACAAGCGGTTCGAGAATTCAAAGGCACTTGCGGCATTTGGCTTGAAAATGGCAGATACTACATTGACATTTCTAAACGAGTCAGCACAAAACGCGAGGCAGTTGAAATTGGCAAGAAATGCAATCAGCTTTCAATTTACAGATGGCGTGGGAATCCCGCCTGTCTTTACATTTAATATTTGAAAGGAGAAATAAAAAATGATTAACGTGAGAACTATTCGGAAAATGCAGGATGGCGATACCCTGAACCTTAAGAACGGCAATATTAAAAAGTATAAGGGCGGTTTTCAAGTGAATACCGCCACAGTTATCCTTGACACTCCAGAAAAAGCAATCGAATGGATGAAACGTTTGACTCGAAATTTTGGAAAGAGCTGTCAGATTCGTTTCAAAGATGGAAAGTATTATGTCAGCCTGACCGAACATACCTATACACGGCGGCAGGCAAGAGAAGTTGCAGGCGAACATCTTCAAGGCATTATTTACGATTGGAATAATCTGGCACATCAGGCGGTTTGATCCCGAAATCCCAGGAGTTGGTAATCCAATTCCTGGGATGAATATTTATTCATTTTCTTTAATTCATTATCACTTTAATCAAATGAATTGCCTCGCCGGGGCGTGGCGAGATTGAAATATCCACAGCAGACTCGCCACGCCCCGCATTTTCCATTTAATACCAATTCCGAATATTTCCAGCCAAATTCTACCATATCTGGTATTATGTTCCATTTCCCATATCCTACCAGCTTATGGTATATGATTCCATACCAAATGTTTCCAGAATCTTTGTGCATATTGACGAATAAAAAATTTGACTTTTCTATTGACATTTGCCATAGGGTGTGCTATTATATAATTGTTCCAAGGGAACAGATAAAAAAATGAAATGGAGATACAAAAAATGACTACTGAAAAAATCGCTGAACTGCTGAACGAATGGATTGATAATGACCATGATTTTAGTGCTGAATCCATGGATGAGTTCTGCAAGACATATGCCCGCAATTATGATGAGTATATGGGTCTGTGGTACACAGTCTGCGGTTGCATCGAGGATGAGGAGGATTAACATCATGTATGAATTCGAGATGTACAATGTCAACACAAAAGAAATTGAAACTGCATATGGCTACTCCCTGACAAACGCTAGGGAAAGAAGCCCGAAGTATAACAGCCGTGAATGGGTTTGTCTAATGTCTACTTATATTGATTAAGGGGGAAATGAAAATGAAAATGTCTGAATTTGCGAATAACATTCTTGATAAAGATATGCTGATTGATATTATCAGCCACGTTGCGGATTGTGGGGTCTGTCCATTCAAAATGGCTTGTAAAGATGCGACCCATGATTTTCCAGAAGAAACTTGTGAACAGTTCCTTAACCGTTGGATTGAAGATGATAGGAACGAGGGCTGAAAAGCCCTCTTCCAAAAGGAGGAAATTAAAATGGATATTACAAAATTGCAAGTCAGTCAGCATATCAAGGAAGACCGCTTGGATAGATATGTTGAAATTCAAATGAACACCGGACTTGGCGAACCTGTGGCAAAATTCAAATATGAGGACAAATGGCAGATTATTACAAGTACAGGAGTGATTTTGATTACAGATAGTCGGATGGAATTTCTAATCACATTATATTATGTCAACATGGATAAAGCAACTGCAATTTTCAGACGGAACGGGCAGATGAAAATGCCGAAAGTAGTATATGACGCAATTCAGAAGAACATGGCAAAAAAGTTAATCAAACATAGAAAGGAAAAATAAAAATGAAAATCGAATATGAAAAGCCCAGACAGGTTATCCACTTCGCGGCTCTGGATGTTGGAACTGTATTCCGCGACCCATCTGATGATATAATTTATATGAAAACTGAATATATTGATAATGACGGCGATGAAATCAATTCGATTGATTTAGCCACTGGAAACCTTGAGTGTCTTCATAATGACGCAAAAGTCTATCCCGTAGATGCTACATTATATATTAAGGAGTGATAAAAAATGGAAGGATATAAGACCTGGAAGTATCTGGTAATTAACTTCCTCCCTACAAAAGACTGGCCGCGGTTGTTTTTTGTAGAAGCCTCGTGTCGTTCGGAAGCTGAATCTTATATTCGGAAGCACTGTGGGCAAGACTATATGCTGGTGGATAAATACGATGAATTTGTCGCAAAAATTCTTGATTATCCCGAAATTCCGCATTATAAATTCTGATTTCTATTTGAATTTCCTCCCAAGATATGGGAGGAAATTTCTATTTGAAAATTATAGAAAAAAATAATATAATTTTTATATAAAAAAAAATAATTTTTATTTCTATTTCAATTCTATAATTTTCCAGTCAAAAAATCAAATGCGGCAAATTTGGCAATCCCATAATTTGGAAGGGAGATTTGAGCCGGCCGCGATCCCACGCCGCGGCCGGAATTTCGCGAATTAAAGTGCTAACGTAAAAAAGTTTTCCAAATCCTTCCAGCTCAGCCCTTGGAAATTTTTCCCAAAATGTTTGTGCAATTTGACGAATATTTTATGCTTGACTTTTGGTATACCCTGTGCTATAATAAGGGTATAAAAGGAAAGGAAATGATAAAAATGAAAATTTACATGGCAGGTGCATTCTTCCGTCCCGAAACTAAATCAAGAATTGATTCATATGCGGCTGGTTTCCGGCGGCTTGGGTATGATGTATATGTGCCGCAAGAACATACAGTTCCGAACGCTTGGGAGATGTCGCAAGAGGATTGGGCAAAGGAAGTTTTTAAGATGGATATTGCCGCAATTCAAGAATGTGACATGGTATTTGTTATATATGATGGTCTATATTCTGATTCTGGAACAGCTTGGGAAATCGGATATGCTTATGCCCTTGGGAAAAATATCCAAATGAGTATAAATAATGGTGTAAAAGATATGTCTATTATGCCATTTGCAAGTGCTTGGGCTATTGAAAACTATAAAAATATTAAATTAGTTTAAGGAGAATTGAAAATGAAAAAACTGAAAACTGTACTTGTAATTGTATTTCTGGTTCTATTGGTTGCAATTTCTGTTGCAGGTTGTACTCCCGCAGACAAAGTAAATAATAATTTGAATGTGACAGCTGATAACTTCGGCTGTGAACGTCGAATTACAGTTTACAATGCCCGAACTGATACAATTATTCTTTACGCCGAAGGCTATATGTCAATCAGCAATAACAGTGCTTCAGAACTGGTTATCACTTGTAAAGTTGGAGCAAATGAATATAAGAAAAATTACATTTACCTAAATGATTATACTCTTTACGTTGTAGAAGATATTACCGGCACACATACTGACCCTTACCATTACAAGATTGCATTCTATTCCAGCTTGCCGGATATTGACATTATGCCCTAAATATTTGAAAGAAAAATTTAATCAAGGGGATTGACAAAACAATCCCCTTGTGATATAATAAAACTACCAAATGACAAAGGAGATAAACAAAATGCTTAAAGAAATTGTGTTCGATTTAGATGGTACTTTGGCTGGTTTATTCGACGTGCCTAACTGGTTGGAAAAGATTCGGTCTTATGACCCTACACCCTATCAGACCGCCGAACCGCTGGTTGATATGGCAGAACTTGCCTGTCTGCTCCGTAGCTTGCAGAATTGCGGTATCAATGTCGCGGTTATCACTTGGCTGTCAAAAGAGCCGAACAAGCAGTATGATGATGAAGTCAGAAAAGCGAAGCGTGCTTGGCTGAAAGAATATGGTTTTCCATTTGACAGTCTGCGGTGTGTAGCCTATGGAACGCCGAAGCATAAGGTTGAAGCCGCAAGACTTGCTGATGATGAAGAAGCCCTGATTTTTGATGATGATGCAAGAGTCCGTAGAGATTGGGACTTGGGCGGAGCAATCGACCCCACGACCACAAACATTCTTGATGTACTGAAAGAAATATTGAATGGGCTTGAATAAGCCCATTCAATAGGGGAAAATAAAATGATGATTCCTAAAAGTATTATTGTCAAGTATTCAGGTTTTGATAAAAGGGGATTGTATTATAGCAATACATTAGAGTTTTGCACAGAACGAGACGCTGACCTCTTTATTCTGGACATGAAGAAATTAATGTTTGGAGTACAATCTTATACAAAAATTATCACTTGGGGGAAAAAGGAAGAAATAACAAATGAATGACGAACAGCTTGATATTTTACTTGAAGAAGCAACAGACATTAAAATTTTGATTGCCTTGGGGTGAAAGGATTGACAAAAAAAGGGAATCCAGATTTTGGATTCCCTTTTTCATTTGAGCCTGCCGCGATCCAACGCCGCGGCAGGCATTTTAGATTTTCAGCATTTTCACCAATTTTTTGCCCTAAAATTTGTGCATTCTGCCAGTAGACAAAAATCCTAAAACATGATATACTTTATAATGTCAAAGGGAAATAATAATTAAATGTTTAGATAATAAGAAAGAGGTAAGCCTAATGACTATTGAAAAGAATAAGAACTTGTTTATCATCACTCTTGGAGATGGCAAGAAAACCTACTTCAACTTCTCTGATGGCTGTATTTATGGTATGACCGGCAAAAAGGTCAAGGATTTTTGTCCAGAAGCAAAGAAGATTCTAAAAACATACGCCGATAATGATTTTCTTGCAAGATATTTTGCGGTAAGAAATAAAAATTATGACTATTATTTTAGCGATGTTAATAAATGGTCTACTGAAATGGTAGAAACTATTTATAGCATTTTCGGCAAAGATTATAATTGGCGTATTCTTGGCGTGATTGCTTATTTCTGTAATTTTAATAATTATGTTCTTGATAAGCAAGGCGTTAAGTATTTGAAATTAGGTCTTGCTTCATTGGAAGAACATCAATTTGAAAACCTGTGCCGGAATGAAATTGAAGTTGCTGTCCGGGCAGTACGTTATTCAAATGTTAATCCGCAGATTTTAAGAATTATGAATAATGTGAAGTCCGCAGTGCATGAAACTATCCTGAAAGACGCAGATAAAATTTTGTTCCGAATGGAACATGAATGTTGGGAACTGCTTGATGGTTTTTATAGTATGAGTAAAACCGTCGAAAGATACATCACACTCTGCAACGAATTGGGCAAAGAAAGAACATACAAAGATATGTTTTTGGCCATTTGTCAGATGGAAATGGAAAAACGCCTTGCTCTTGAAGCAGGAAGCAAAGATTATCAGTTAAATGCAAACCTCGCATTTGAAGATAATAATTTTATTGTACTTGTGCCAACGGTAGCAAAAGAATTTGAAGCAGAGGCTGATTATCAGTCAAACTGTGTTTATCGTGCCTATTATCCAAAGGTATTGAAGCATGAAACGCACATTGTCTTTATTCGGCATAAGACTGAGCCGGAAAAACCTTACATCACCTGCGAAGTAAATAATGATGGTGAAATCGTCCAGTACCTGACACGTTTCAATAACTATGTTCATTGGGAGACTGATGAATTGGGCTTCCAGTTCCGAGCAATATACGCTAATTATCTTTCTGAACATTTTAATAAAAACGCTTGACAAAATAGCCCTGTTATGATATAATAGGGCTATCAAAAGAAAGGAATTGATAAAAATGAAAGCCACTGGTATTGTACGCAGGATTGATGACCTTGGACGTGTAATTATTCCGAAAGACATTCGCCGTAGTTTGAAGATTCGTGAGGGAGACCCACTTGAAATCTTTATTGAAAATAACTGTGTTTGTTTTCAGAAGTATTCAACACTTGGTTCACTTGCTGAAGAACCCTTGCAAATTGCTATTAAAATGGCATCAAATTCCGGTTTGCGTCCTATTGCAATTTATGACACTGATGAAAAATTGCGGGGCATGGAAAACTTTCCGGCCTATGTTCCGACCCAGTGGGAATTTGAAAGAAAGCCATTTGTTTTCAATAACACTTATGGTGTTTACCCGATTTGTGCGGATGGCGAGCTTGTGGGTTATGCGGTTTGCGACCAGCAGGACATGGGTTGCGAAATGGATATGATTGTCCGCTACCTCAGCCTTGCGTCTGAACGTTAAAAAAAATAATACAAGAGGCTTATTTTGTCAAGCCTCTTGTATTATTTTTTGAGCCTCGCGGCCACGGTCCAGCCGCGAGGATTTTTAGATTTTTGGCACATTGCACAATTTTTTACCCCAAATTTTGTGCAAAATGACAGTTGACTTTTCTCCCGATACCTGTTATACTATTGGTACAAGGTTAAGGGAGGGAATACCTAATGACTTCTGACGAAAAACTTAAATACTGCATTGAGCAATGGGTCGAGACATTTGATGATTGTGCTTGTTGTCCTCTGATGTTCAAATGCCGAGATGATGAAGATATCCAAGGCATTGACTGCATTGAATGTGGTGAAAAAATTATTGATTGGTTAAAGGAGAATGAACAATGAAAAATCTGTACTGGAAACGCATTTACATGAAAATGAATGATGGTCAAGAGCCTATTCTGAATTGGTCAACACAGCTTGTCTATTGCCCTGAACCGCCTGACCGTGAAACAATGACAATTAAAAACACAACAGACCTTGCAGTAGCTATTTGCAGTAACTATGTCAATGGTTCTATCAAGCGTGGAACTTTTGACAGAAGAATCAAAAAATTCCATATCGAAAATATGAGATACTGGAAAGGCGAAGACTACAAGCCCGAAAAAATTTGTTTCCCTGTTTCACGTGAAACAATCTACAATCCGCTGAATTATGACATGAGTTTCAAGAGATTGTCAGAAGAATTGTCCGCAGAAGATTTTATCCGCTGGATGAAAGACAATGGCATGAACACTTGCCCGATGATTAAATAAATTAGGGCTTGATAAACAAGCCCTAATGTGATACAATAGATTTATCAAAGGAAAGGAATTGATAAAAATGATTATGGACGCCGCTATTGTTAAAGCAATGAATTTGCAGGATTTGAACGATTATATAAACAACAGAAAGCCGGAAGAATTGCAGACCCTAATTGCATTAGCACAGAAAAGAATTAACCAGTTAGACCAAGAGAAAGAAGCAAAATACATGGCCGCAATCATCAAGTCTGTTCAGGATTATCTGGATAATGTTGGAGATTTGACATTCCATGTTGAGTACGAAGACGAAGATGGTCAGGACGCAGAAACTGACATCACCGTAGACAATACAAATCCGCCTGCTGGTGGCAATGGAGTTATTTACATTTAAGGAGTGATACAAATGCTTACAAATCCTGCCTTTTGGGCAATTTTTGGAGTTGTTCTCTTTTTTCTCTGTTTGCTCTTGATGTTTATTCCTGATACTTGGCGTGGCAGATTGACAGTTTTTGGTCTGTGTTGTGTGATTGCCTTTACTTCTGCAAGTCTAATGTATTTTACTGCTACCAATAGCCAAGAACGTTGGAATGATGGTAGACATGCAGAAGATAGTGGCCGCTATTGGTTAACAAGCGTAACTGATTACAAAGGAATCAAAACATATTATTACACTTGTGAAGATTGCGGGCATACTGAACAATTTAGTCAGATAATGAGATAACCGGGCCGGTTGGGAAAAAAATTATAAAAAAAAATTCCCAACCGGCTTGACAAATTAAAAAAAATTTGATATAATAATAGTACCAAAAGGAAAGGAATTGATACTATGATAGCATTGATGAAATACGAATGCGGGTTAAGATTCACAGGGCTTGTTTTTGAAGATGAAGAAACAGCGGAAAAATACATGAAAGAGCATTGGATAAATCCAAAAGAAGTAAAGTTAGTACCGGCAACTGGATATTTCAAAAATGGTGAAATTAAGTGAAAGGAATTGATAATCATGACTGAAATTACTACCTATGAGTGCGACTTCTGCGGGCAGGTGTTCGACGATGAAGAAGAATGTATTCATCACGAATGGAAATGCAGATACGAAGATTTATGTAAATCTGAAAATTGCGAGCCGTTGAAGCTGTTCAACCTTGAAGGCAAGGAAATCAATGGTTTCGACTATCCTAACTGTGATGAAATTGGGGCGGTGGAAATTCATTCTTACCTTCAAGCACAATTCATCAATGATTATTTTGATGAAATGGGTTATGAAGTTCCTATTAAAATTGTCATGGGATTGATTGACCACTATGGTCTGTGGTATTATGACCCTGAATACCACTATGGCGAGTGGCGGTCTTATGAAGAAGTTCTTGAAGATATTCAGGAAATTGGCAAGAAATTTAATCAAGGGGCTTGACAAGCCCCTTGACCTGTGATATAATTGATTTATCAAAAGGAAAGGAAATGATACAATGAATTATCAGGTTATTTTCATGGACAATGAAGGAGCTGTTCAGGCGGGTATCTGGAATCAGGACAGGGATGAAATTATTTGCGGGTGTTGTGGTGCAACAATCGAATCGGGCGATTTTGTTCTGCTTCACATCTATGATGAATGGCTGAACATCACCGATGAAATCTGTGGAGATGATGGAGATATTCTTCATGAGATTGAAGAAAAGGTTGACCGCCTGACAACTTCTGAAATTGAAGCAATTCTTAATGGAGAGAAGGATTTTAACGAATGAAATTTTTGATTGCGGCGATTATTGCTTGGTTTCAGAAAAATGAACTGCCTGTTGTAATTTATGGGGCTGATGGTAGCCCCATTGCCAACTGGAAGATTAAGCCAAAGGATTGCTATTTTGCAAAGCGGCTGGATGAGGCTGTCCGCGATAGAGATGGATTATATTGTTATCCATTAAATGCTGATGGTGAATACTGCGGTTGCATTTGCTGGGAGTGGTGGGAAGATGATGATGATTTTGAACAGCCAGAAATTTATGATATTTTGAATATCTGTAATCTTCTGGAAATTGCCTGCGGTTTGGATGAAAATTCCTAATTCATCAGGGCGGTTCATTTGAGCCGCCCAATCACCAACGCAATTGGGCGGCATTTTAATTTTTCAGCATTTTGCACAATTTTTTCATGCAAATTTTGTGCATCTTGCCAATAGACAAAAATCCCGAAATGTGCTATACTTTATAATGTCAAGAGGGAATAGCGATTAAAAGTGCTTGACATCATTAGTCGGGCTACACAACTTCCTAGGTTCGTGTGTAAAAAAAATAAAATTCCCTATTGACAAACAACACCTGATGTGCTATAATTAAGTCAACAAGTGAAGGAAACACTTAAAAACCAGAAAGGAATTGATAAATATGGAAAAGGTTAAAGCCCCCACCCGCAAGGAAATGTTCACTGCTGTTTCTGACTTCCTCGCCGAGCATGACGCTGATGTTGCTCTGATTGATTTTGTCAATCACCAGATTGAGCTTCTGGACAGCAAGAAGGAAAACAAGAAGCAGGCCAAGGAGCAGGAAGAAAACGCCGCCTACTCTGATGCAATCTATGAGCAGATGGCATTCGAGCGTAAGTACAGCGTCGCAGAGCTGATGAAGGAGCTTCCGATGGTCAATGATTGGAATACCAGCCATGAAACTGAACTGTCGGTTCAGAAGCTCGCAAGCCTGTTGAAGCCGCTGGTCGATGGCGGCAAGGTCATTAAGACCACCGAGAAACGCAGAGTGTTCTACACCAAGGCGTGATAAATCATGGGGCGGAGAAATCCGCCCCACTAATTAAGGAGAGCCTATGAGAGAGTTGACTGAAAAGGAATGGGCAAAGGTCGATAATCTTGTTGACAAACTGGAATGTTCGATTGATGAAGCAGTTGACATTCTGGACGCCGACAAAGCTATTGACCGCAATCAAAAGGTTGATTTTGATTTAAGTCCAGAAGAACATAAGCAAGCAATGAAACTTGCTAATGTCAAAGAGCATACGGTCAAGAAAAGCAATGTCTACCGCCCGCGTAAGCCTAATGAAATTAAAGGTGCAATTATCGCTGGTTTGTCAAAATATTTGACAGAAACGGCAGATTTTGAAGTGATTGATGAAGAAGTCACAAACAAAGAGCGGACAATTATGTTTACAAGTGGCGGCGAACGGTTTGAACTGACACTTATCCAGAAAAGAAAGCCAAAAACTTAAAGAAAATGCTGGAAAATGAAAATTTTTCCAGCATTTTTGTATAATTTAATGAATTTTTAAGGATTTTTTGTGCATTTTTATCTATTGACATTTGGGCTGCCCGGCCACGACCTAGCCGGGCAGAATTTCCAATATTTACCAGTTTTACCAATTTTTTTACCAAAACCCTGCTTCATTTGATTAAAGTATTAAATCCTTAAAGTGTCGCACTTCATCACATTAAAGTGTTAAAGCGTGCATAAATATTCATTGAAAATGAATAAATATTCTTCTTGACATTTTGGGCAAGGTGTGATAATATATAAGAGCAATGAGGGAGCGATGGCAAACCCTGATTGACATTATTAAAAGGATGGAAACCCTATGACTAAACTTGATAAGCGTCGAAAGTATTACCTGATTCTGGATTGTGAAACCGCGACACTTCCTTATGCCGCAAAGTTTCCCGCAGATATGAAGAAGAATGTCGCAATCGCCAAGCCGCTGATTTATGATTTGGGATGGCAGATTGTGGATATTCGGGGCAAGGTTTACAAGCGTGCGTCCTACCTCATTTCTGAAATTTTCAGTGTTCCCGCAGTTTTCAATACTGCATATTATGCAAGTAAGCGTCCGATTTACCTTGAACGTTTGAAGAATAAGGAAATCACACTTGCGGATTGGAATACGGCTGTTGCAGAGCTGATTGAAGATTTGGACGCTGTTGAAGCTGTTGGAGCATATAACAGTATGTTCGACTTTAAGAAGGCTATTCCATTCACTGAACTTTATGTTTCTAAGCTGTATTCGCCGGATTTCTTTGATTGGGAAGCATATCAGAATGAACGATGTGAAGCAATCGCCCACGGAAGCAAGCCCCACTCGCAGAAAGAATTTGAACCTGATGTTTTCCGCTTCCATGGCAAGACGTATCCGCTGTTTGATCTGTGGGGTTTGTCTTGTGAACATCTGTTGAATAATCCCGACTATAAGCAGATGTGTTATGATAATGAATGGAGAACGGCAAGCGGCAAATACTATCCGACTAATGCAGAAAAGGCATATGCCTATTGTTTCCAGCAGGAAGACTTTGAAGAAGCCCATACTGCAATCGAGGACGCAATTATTGAAAGTATGCTGTTTGCCCTCATTGGAGCAAAGACCAAGCACAAGTTTGAAATGGGTATTGAATATTTCCCGTTCCGCAAGCTGGGAAGATTTGATGAAGATTGGGGACTGTAAAAAGTCCCCACCACCCTTGTAAAATTATCACAGCTATGGTATTGAAATTGCCATTCTGACAATTACTTCCAGCGTTTCACGATAAAATCTCTCAGCCGAAAAAAAATCGTGGAAAATTCAATTAAGGTATTGACAAATCAATAGGTTTGTGATACAATATAATTGTTCCAAGAGAGGAACACAAAACAAATAAGGGTTGCGACCTACCGCTAGAAAGGAATTGATAATTATGGAAAAGAAGATTACCTATGCTCAGGCTCTGAACACCGTCCTGAACAATGAGAACATCGTCCTTGCGTCTGATGTTCGTGAGAAGCTGGAAGCCCTGCTTGCCTCTGTTTCCAAGAAGTCCGGCGAAAAGAAGGATACTGCACAGCAGGTCGAGAACGCCACGATGGTGGAGCGGATTTATCAGGAGATGGAAGCGAACCGCACCTACTCCATTGCCGAACTGATTAAGGAGCTTCCGGTTGTGGCAGATTTCAATGCCAACCATGAGAACGATATGTCCACGCAGAGAATGGCGAACCTGCTCAAGACTCTTGTGGAAGATGGCAGGGTGATTAAGACCACTGAAAAGCGGCGTGTCTACTACACCAAGGCATAAGCGAAAAAGAAGTAAGGGGAGTTTTGCTCCCCTTACTTCTCCCAGCTAGTTCTAGCTAGCTCCCAGCAAACAAAATTCTAATAGGACGGTAAAATGTCAATGACCGCTGAAAAGTTGGCAAATTCGCTTAAAATCTCTATTGAAGAAGCCAAACAAGTTTTGGAAATGGACAAGCGAATTGATAGGGGCGAAAAGCTATTTGAATTGCCGCCGGAGCTTGAAGCAGGGGCAAAAAAGGCAAGACGTGCTGACCGGAAGAAAGTAGAAAATGTAAAACGGGAGCGCAAACCTGATGAGGATAAAAGGGAGCTAATCCAGTATTTGGAAAGTTCCTTGGAAGATGCCTATCCCGATTTGGATTTGGGCAATATTACCATTACAAATCCAGAACGAGAAATGGAATTTACTTACAATGGAATTAAATACCGATTGACCCTGATGCGTCCAAGGAAATAATTGGAATGGGAGAAAATCCCATTCCAATTTTTGGAATCATAATTGGAAAATTTTTCCAAGGAAATAATTGGAACAGATGGTAATTTCAACCGGTCGATGACTACGCCATTGACCGGTTTTTCCATTTAAACCATCATATGGCAATTTTTTGTTCAATCTAGCGGCCTCTCATATGCCGCATGTTTTTCCCGAAACTTGCAATTTTTAAAAAAATATTTTATAATATATATACAGAATAAAGAGTTCTGGAAATCTTTATAAAGAGGTAATATACATATGTATGATTTTTATGATCGTCTGATGAAGGGTGAATCCGCAGAGGATATTGCCAAGAGCATCACTGATGAACTGAACAAGGCACAGGCCAAGAGAACAGAAGAGCTGAAGGCTCAGGCTGAAAAGTCCAAGAGAAATCAGATAATGGCCGCGGATGCAGAAGCTATCTGTGCTGGCCTGATGAAGTTCGCCAAGGATTATTATGGCTATGACATTAAGGTCAAGACCGAAGACCTGATGAAGGTTTTTGATATGGCTGATAAGATTGGTCGTGCCATTGAAGACCTTAGTAAGACGGTTGAAAAGCCTGCTGAGAAAGTAAAGGCTAAGGTATACAAGGTCAATGGCTCTGCTGATGAAGTCATTGATAAGTTCCTTAACCTGATGGGGTGGTAAGAGAAGGGCTTATGCCCTTTTCTTATTTTTTTATTTTGGCTGGAAAATTTTGGAAAGTCAAATTTGATTTTTATAAAAAAATATGATATAATATTAAAAAAAGATATAATTGCATTAGATTAGTGAACCTTGACAATAGGATACTTTTAGAAAACGGTCGATACCCATATGCCTTATGGCAACAACACGTACAACAGGGGCAGGCATCTAACTATTTCACTACGTTATTGTCCCATGATTGTTCCAATTTTTCTTTATTTTTGAAACTATTATATCCTTCCTAAATAAAAAAATAAGAGATACCACTTATTCAAGCGGTATCTCTTTTATTCTATTATACCATTTCGTTTTAAATCTTCCATGCCATTAACAAAATCCTTACGCAATCCCCTATCTGCCTCTACTCCTTGCCAATCTGCATACTCCCTATACGTCTATGGTTTACCTGTCAATAAAAATAAATACATTCTTAATCCACATAATCTTAATGATCTAATTATCTTGCTATTAAATTCCTTCTTATTTCCTTCACTCTACAATAATTTACATACTTTCTTTGTATATTCATCAAAATCACATCCAGTATCACTAATGCCATAATTATGACCTATTGTTTCTATTGTAGACTATGATAATCTACGTTCATCAATTGTTATCATTCTTTTTTTCCTCTCTTAATTCTTCTATCTATTCTACAGTATTATCATAACCATAATTTGGACCATCTTCTGTTAATATTTCTTTAACTAAATCAATATATACTCCTAATGGTTCATCAAAATCAAAACTTTCATATACATACTATGTTCCAAATCCTTCAGATGCCAACCAAGCAAATATAATCTTCATCTACATTTCCAATGGTAAATATTGAATTATACTATATACTTTATCAATATTATCTTTACCAACTATAATATACTCATCAGGAGCATACTAATAATTACTCATTACTAATCCTCTCTTTCTTTTTCTTCATTTTTTATTTCACTTTTTCAAATGAATTTTTCATTTCATTTCTTAAAATTTTACTTTCATATTTCATTTCATTTTCTGCATCAAATTTATACACCCCTGCAAAAAACACCCCAAACAAGTATTATAGCCGAGGCCCGAAGGGACTTGGATATAATACTTGTTTGCCCCGCGGGAGGCGTATTTATTACAATTCTATTAATATTTATTAAGGTTGTATTTTTTTTAACAACGAAGGTGAGTTTTATTAACACTGTCCGGATGAGTTTTTTTAACCAGCAGATTCTGTCATATCAACCTTATGTCTAACACAATCAATTACATACTATGTTTTTATATTTTCAAATCCTTCTGTTGATGTATAAATATGATACTCTAATAATCCTAATTTTTTCAATACAAAAAAGATATGAGTAAATATAGAATTATTATGTCCATTCTCATCACTCATTCCAACAAATGATTTAATTGCACTTAATGATACAGTATAAGGTTTTAAATCATTACTACAATATAAACCAAATAAAAATACATAAGTTGAAATACATTTTTCACTTAATGTATCTACTAATAACTATAATGTATCCTTCGGAATTAAATAAGCACAATCCGCTGGTAATTTCTTCAATAAATAACATTTTTTTTCTGTATTTTCCTCTATTAACCCCATAGTTATCATATTTTTAAAATACTTTGATGCTGTCTAACGAGAAATTTTTAACATTGAACCCATTTTAGTAAAATTAATACTGGCTTTATCTACTACTCTATCATCTTTATAGCAATCTCTATTAGATAATGAAATACTTTGCAAATAGCCATACATTAAATCATTATATTTTTTATTTGCACAATAATCAATAGTGCTTGGCAATTGTCTAGAATTTTTTTCTGGAACAAATTTTTTATTTATCATTATGTCCCTCCTTTCTACATAATAACATAAAATTTACATAAAATCAATTTTAACATTCGACCCAAAATTTTTTTAACATTTATCTACGAATGAGTTTTTTTAACACATTTTATTAACACATATATAAGGATGAGTTTTTTTAACAATTATTCCCGAATGAGTTTTTTTAACACATTTCGTTAACACTTTTATATGCAACTATTTAAAATTACCTACAAATTTTACCTTTTTATATAAGGATGAGTTTTTTTAACATAATTTATTAACAGCCCGAACAGCAGGATATTCTAGAAAGTCTTATGATAAACTTGTAGAAATGTTTGTCCTACCTTACTCTTACATATAAACTATCAAGATTAGTCGATTTTATTAAAAAAATTTGATAAAATATATATAAGATAAAAGATAAGAAAGGAAAATCTTAAATGCCAAATTATCGTAACGAAACCGGCGAAGTTGGTACCTACAACAATCTTAAAGTCTGTGTCCTTAATGGTGAAGAATTCCAAAAGAGACTACTCATCAAGGGCGGACTTAATGCTACTACTATCTACTGCCTTAAAGATTATGACCCCTATCATAAATTACTGCCCGATTGTATGTATGCCTATATGATTAACCCCAATGATAAAGATAATCTTTACTGCCTCGGCACTATGGGCAATTATGGAAAAGTGAATTTCAAGAAAAATATCGCAGCATGCGAAAAGTTCTCACTTGCTCCTAAGCCTGCTCCTAAAACCGCATTTGAAGTAGATACCACTAACTACGGTGATACACCTACTCTTACAACCATTGACAGTATTCTTGCCGATATTCAAAAATGGAATACACAAATTAATTATGCCGACTATACTAAAACAGTGGATAAATACTTGGAGGCTCTTGCATGACTAAATTCTTCATTTTTGCCACAAATGATGATAATATGTATTATTATAATTTTGAAGATATCGTTTGTGCAAGATTCTACAAGGATGAATCATATCATATGACTATTACTACTAAATACTGCGGCATTGAAACTTTTAATTTTGATTCTTATGAGGCTTTTGAATTAGCCGTTGAATCATTTAGGAGAGTTAATTAATGATTAACCCTTACTTCACATTTACAACAGATAATGAAAACCTCTGCTGCTATAAAACATCAGCCATCCTCTATATTAGTTTTTATACCGACCCAAATGAAAAATATAAGATACAAATTCAAACTGTAGGAGATACTACAGAAGAGACAATAGCTGTTTATTCCTTCAAAGATAAGAAATATTGGGATGCCGCACAAGATAGATGGATGGATATTATGAGAGCCGCACGCAATGAAGCAGTAAATAATACCAATATGAAATATTACGGTAGCTATGGAGATGTTAACCCATGGTAAAAATTTACACAGGCCTTCAACGCCAAAAGCATATTAAGGCAACAAACATTCGGGCAATTGGTTTCCACCCTACTGAATGTGCCATCAATCTCTACTATTGGAATAATCAAAAAGAAACTATTAAATTTGATGATGAAGACTATTGCCGTGCCGCATATAAAAAACTACGCGAATATATTGCTTATCCGTTTTAATTGAAAAATAAATAAAAATATTATAAAATATATATATAAATAATAGAGGAAAAATAAAAAATGGATAAAAACTTATTTGCTAAACTTACTACTCTTACCTCTGAAGCGGAAGCCAATAAGGAACGTGTGGCAACTGAAAGAGCAGAAGAAATCATCACAAATAATACGCCGGCAATGCTACAGGCGGCAACAAATGGTGCATATGCCTATACCATTGTCATTTCTCCCGATGATACTCCGTCGTCAAGCAATTATACCGTTAAGAAACTTCAAGAAATTCTTAATTCTAATAAATTCACAACTTGTTTTACTAATAATACGATGATTGTAAGGTGGCGTCCGAATGAATCTTGATGAATATCTTGACCGTGCAACTGAAATGCGAAACGAAATTGCTGCATATGATGAGAAGATAGTACGCCTTTTGGACGAAAGAGTTCAATTGGCAAAAAACTTGGTAGAACTCAAAAAAGAACATTCTCGTCCCGCATATACACCAATAGTAGAAGAAAAGAAGATAGAGTATTTAAGCACTCTAACCTCTTATCCAGATTTGATTAAGATGTTATGGCCTATGATTATGGGTTATAGCCGCATCCCCTATAACGAAAGGATTTAATTATGAAAATGAAAAACAATGTCTCCGGTAAAACTTACACGATTGCACAAATCTTCCGAGACGATAGCGGATATTTCCGTGTCCTTTACTTTGATCCCGAAGCAAATAGATGGCTAACCGAAAGCCTCAACTTTTTTACTCCAGTAGAAAACTAACTAAAATTAAGAAAGGAATAGACGTAAATGTATAATGTATATGTTTGTAAAGTAAAAAACATTAGACCCGCGGAAAATGCTGACCGTCTGAATGCCTGTGAAGTATTTGGTATTACTACCATTGTTGATAAATCCGTGAATGAAAATGACCTCTACGTCTATTTCCCTACGGATGGTCAGATTAGCGAAGAGTTTGGTAAAGCAAATGATCTCTTCCGCCGCAAGGACGAAAATGGTAATCCGGCAGGCGGTTTCATTGACCCTGTGAAGCGTAATATTGGTGCAATTCGTCTCCGCGGTAATAAATCCGAAGGTCTTATTCTTCCGCTTACTTGTCTTGCACCTTTTGGTGACATTAGCAATCTGGCCGAAGGCGATATTGTGTCTACCTTCAATGGTCATGTGATTGCCGAGAAGTATGTGCCGATGCATAAGCCCAGAGCTTCACAGCCTACTGCACGCGGCGAACGCGACCGTAAGTCTGCAAAGAAATGCCGCATCAAATATCCGTTTTTTGCAGAACATATTGATACTCCACAGCTTCGTTTTAATATGGATATGTTTAAGCCGGGCGATATTATTTGTTTGACCGAAAAGGTCCATGGTACCAGCTCTCGAAACGCATATCAGACTGCAATTGTTGGTGAAAACGGTTTCTTCCTTACCAAACTTATTGCACATAGCAACTGGCTGCCGAAGAAGTGGCGTATGTCCGCACAGTCTCACCTTACCCCTAAGACTGAAATGCGTTATCTAATTGGCACTCGCCGCACTGTTCTTACCAATAATAGTGTTGGCGGTTTCTATGGAAATGATGATTTCCGCAGAGCTTGGGGCGAGCGTTTTAAGGGTAAGCTTCTGCCTAATGAGGAATGCTTCGGCGAAATTGCAGGATTCTATGCTCCTAACGCACCTATTATGACGCCAGGTGATAACACTAAAACTAAAGATAAAGCATTTATCAAACAATATGGTAAGACCACTACCTTCTCTTATGGTTGTTCTCCTATTGGTGATAATAAGCCTCTTAATCGCTATTTTGTTTATCGTATGACTTATACTACTCCAGAAGGAGTAGTAATTGAATATCCTTGGGACCTTGTTAAGCAACGTGCTGAACAGATGGGTTTTGAAACTGTGCCTGAACTGGAACGTTTTATTTACACCACTGAAGAGGATTTCCTTGCACGAATTGCTAAATATGAGGATATTCCTTCTACAATTGATTCTTCTCACGTTATTGAGGGCGTAGTTATTCGTAAGATGAACGGCACTCGTTTCGATGTTGCAAAAGATAAGAGCTTCAATTTCCGCGTGCTCGAGAACCTGATTAAGGTTGATGCTGAAATGCCTGATATGGAAGAAATGGAAGAAGAAATGACTTTGGAGGATAATTAATGATTATTGGAATAATTTGCATCTTAATTGGTGCAATTGTAGGAATTGTATTAGCGAAGGCTACTGATTAATGGAACTATTTTTCTTAACTATTTTTATTTGTCTTATCTTTTATGCTCTTGGCAGTTTGTACAATGATTAAAATACTTATTTTTGGTTTTGTAATCATTACATTCGTAATGTATTTATTCTGTAAAACAAACGATTTATAAGGAGAAATAACATGAGAAATAGAAGTAGCGTCCTGATTGTTATTATTGTTGTGGCTCTTGTAGTTGGTATGTTGATTTTTACATTCAACGGTGCGAACTTCCAGCGTACCCTCAAGAGCTGGAGAAGTAATTACACCGGCGGCCTTTATCGTATTGTGTCTGTCTATGATTACAATGGTAATCTTTTGCGAGAATACGGTCCAGCAATGATTGATATTAGTGAGTCAGAAAATGAAACATTCTTTGATTATAATGGTAATCGTATTGTAATTCATAATGCTATTGTAATCGTTGAAGAAGTAAATAGATAAGTAAAGAGCCAGAACAAATCTGGCTCTTTTATTTTTATAAAAAAATTTGTTAAAATATATATATAAAAATGAGGGAGAAAATAAATTATGAAAGTTTATACAGTTGTTGAAGCCGATTATAAAATTATCCTTAATATTTACTCTTTTAAAACTCGTGGTGATGCAGAAGAATTTATTCTTTCATGTGCCGAAGAGGATGCTTTAAATTGGTTTAATAGTGATATTGCATATGCTCCTGTCCCCAGTGGTGCTTATATTTTGTCTGATTGGAAAGAAAGAGCTGCCACTCAATATAAGAGTCTCGAATGCTATGGCTTAAATGAAGGTTCTATTCTATTCCTTCGTAAAATCTATGAAAGTGAAGTGCCGGATTAATAAAATATATTAAAGGAAATTTAAGATGAAAACTTATATAGTTATAGATAGTAATAATTATGGTGAAATTAATAATTATGGTAATGATTATGAAGTATATTCTTTTAAAAACCTTAATGATGCACAAGAATTTGTTCTTTCATGTGTAGAACAAGAAAGCGTAAATACATATAATTATTTAATATCTATTTACACTGAAGAAAGTGTTTTAACAGAATGGAAAAAGCTGGCTTCCAAATATAACAAAACTCTTGAAGGTTATTTACTGCTTTATCAGGGTGGATATAATTTAAATGGAATTTATGAAAGTGAGCTTAACTAAATGAAATACGTTGTTTGGAATAGTTGCAATGATGATTTAATTTGCTGCAATAGTCGAGCTTCCGCCGAAGAACTTGTTCTATCTATCGCCGAAGAAGAAGCATTTATCGAATATAATTATGGCATTAACAAACTTGATGATGCCGATACTCTTGAAGAATATACAGATACATTACGTGATTGGTGGAAGAAATATCAGTGTAGTAATGAATGTATTGCTCTTTTCTTTGGCGGGATTAATTATTATATTAGAGCTATTCCAAGTTTGGAGGATTAAATATGTATTTTAGATATAAAGTAAATTGGAATTTTGATGACAAGTCAAAGGATGAGACAGGACTTGTATATTCTGACAATGAAGCTGATGAAGGATACACTGATGCTATGGAAAAGATTTGCCAGTATTTTGATAGCATCAATAAAGTAGAGCTTGAAGCATTCGCTCCTGATGATTGTCTTGAAGTAAGTGCCGAAGCACTTGATGCAATTCAGGAGAATGTACTGTGGTGAATTTGCGTCGATGCGGCAGATGCGGCTATCGTGTTCAAGGCCAATGCCGCATCGTCTCTGGCTTACGTGTCAATGATGAAGACCCAGGCTGCAAGTTCTTCTGCTCTAACCCGCCGCATTGTACCAGGTGCGGTGCAGTCCTTCAAAATAATCAAGTCCTTATTGTGGATGACAAAATTTATTGTAAAAATTGTGGGAGTAATATATGATTTATAAAATTAAAGCTGAAGGATATCCATATCCTATTCATGTTAATACTGCTGTTATTCCTATTATGTATATCATTAAAATTGAAAAAAATTTGTACGAATTAACAATGGTTGAATCTTTATCAAAAAGGTATAAACTTACTATTAATGCTCTCGAAAACCGCGATTTTATTGAATTTATGGGAGGAAAAGTAGAAGAATGATTTTTTTCTTGATCGCCGCAGTTATCACTATTGTTTATAGTATTTATCAATATGTTAAATATTATAATTTTTCAAAAATTTGGAAGTGGTTTAAGGCCGAATTTCTATGGGCAGCCGTTTGTACTTGTATGGTCGCTATCACTATCAGTGGACTATTAGCTGTTATTTATTGTGATATCCCCAGTGGCAAAGAACATTCAGTAACTAAAATAGAAAATTATCATGAACTTAAGCCTATGTCAGAAGGTACTTATATCCAATGGGGTAGTGATAATTCTGCTATTGTTCTCTTGGATAATGGTTATTATCAGACATATAAGCTTGATAATAGTTCAGTATTTATTAAGACCTGTGCCGATGGCGAAGTACCTAATGTAAAAACAATTAATTATACAAAATATAATGATTATCGTCAATGGCTTTGTCTCTGGAATGCTTTGAATAGTGAGACATTTATTACGCTTCCTCCTGGAGTTTATAAACCTATTACATAAGGTCGGTTGGTTAACCCAATCGGCCTTATTTATTTTTATAAAAAAATATTATAAAATATTTATATAAAGAAATGAGAAATAAAAAAATTGTCAAGGAGGACATATCATGAGCGTTGAATATGAAGCATTTGTAGGCCGCGGTTTTATGTTTGGTGAAGGTAATGTTCCTTCATTTAAAGAATATTGTGAACGAGCAAAAATTGATCCGAATGAAACATTCGAAATTCTTCAAGAAGATGACCTTGTAATTTCTGATTGCTATGGCTATGATTGGCTGGACCATGTTTTCTTTGGTTATCGCCTTTTTAGTATTGACCTTGATTCGTCATTCAATTATAATCGTCTTAACCATTTTGAAATTGATGTAAATAAGGAACACGAAATGGAAAAGAAGTTTAATGAAGTATTTGGCGAATACCCGCCAATTTTCAGTAACTATATTGTAGAGAGGGCATATTAATGGATGGCTTAATTATTATTAATCATTTGCCCCTTGATGATGGCAATTATGATTTTATGGACACATATGATTTCATCACTCTTGAACGCAAACTTCCTTGGATTAAGACTTATGCAGAAATTGAAGAAGTGCGACGGGCGGTTGTAGAAGATGTAGCAGATGAGCTTATCTATTACATCCAAAAGCAAATGTATGAAACAAGTCTGGAAGCAACAGAACAGTGGTTCCTCTATGAAACTGCTTGTCTCTTGGGCGAAGGTAGATTGGCATTTATGTCTTATGTGGACAAATACCTTGAATTTATTTATGTGGAGGATGTAAAACAATGGTAAAAACTGATGAAGAGAAGCTGATTGCAGAAGGCGTAATTGGCGAAAAGGATTGTGCAAGTAGAGTTATTTATAAGGCACTGAAATCTATTCCTGATAGTGCAATGATGGTGCAGGCAAATCTGGCTAATACTCATAGCATTTGGATTGTGCGTGAGGGCATGGTACAGACAGTTAAGATTGCCCTTGACAGATGCAGTTATCATAAGGATATTGACTATACTGTTATTGATAATCCGCCTTATTATGATGCAATTTTCGTTGTAGTGAAAGACCCGACAGATTATTCTAAAGGTATGTATCAGTACAGAATTAAGGAGTGGAAGAAGTAATGGACAAGAATAATAAGTACTGGGAAAGTTCTCATAGCTCCAATAGTAAGAAGAATTTGAAACGTAAGGTTGTTAGCCGTATCAAGAAGATGAACAAGAATCTGCGGGATGACCCTCTATGGAAGGGCAGATTTGTAATTCATTGTGATGATATTTTTCATGGTAATTATGAAGATGGCAGCGGCAATTATGCTGTTGTATATCTAACTATCTGGGATAAGGAAAAGAAACTGCTTGGTAATAAGAGATTTGATGATCTTGATTTTACTATGTTTAATGGTTATCATTTCTGGGAATGGGTAAATCAATTCGTCTGTGATTGTATTATGGAGGATAAATAAATGGTTCTTGCAGCTCTTGTTATTGCCATTATTCTTATAGTAATTGGTGGCATTGTAAATACAAGAAAGTATAAAGACGGTTATGCATATCAAATTATTGGTGGTTGTATTATTGCTTTTGCTACTCTTGGTCTTCTTATTTGTGGTTCTATCATTGGTAAAGTACCTGAATATAATAAACAGATTGAAGTATATGAAACTGAAATGCAAACCATCCAAGTGACAATTAATGATGTAGTCGCTAATTATCTTGACCACGAAAAAGATACATATGCTGCATTGACTCCTGAAAATGCTGTTATCTTCGCATCTATTTATCCTGAATTGTCCAGTAGTGAATTAGTTAAACGGCAGTTGGAAATTTACAATAATTATCTAGTGAGCATTAAGAATTGTAAACTTGCCCTTGCAGAAGTATCTACGGCAAAATGGTGGTTGTATTTTGGTCATTAAATTAATGTTGGCAATTATTCATTCTACATTAGACCCGCTATGGTTTCTCATTCTGGGTCTAATCCTATTAGGAGTAGCTATTTATTTGCGTTTACATTTAGAAGATTAAATTTTATATAGAACTATTTTCTAAATATATTATACAAAAAAATTTTAATTATGTCAAGCCATTTTGGGCAAAGGAGGATAATATGGACAAAGATTATTTATACGAATTTTGGTCGCCAGAAGGCGATTATTAGAAAGTGCGAGCCACCCCATCCGAAGCACGAAGACATGATATCACTGGCAGCATGTTAATGGATGTAGCTTGTAATTGCTATGAGAAACATCCAGATAAGTATCGCAATGTAGCTGATGTATTGAGTCAGTGTTATTATACTAAAACTCTAATTACAGATGAAGCTTGTTGCAAAAAAGATAAAGATTGTTTTAGGCTTACAGGTTATACTCCTTATGGAGAATATAGCACTTGGCTTATTGCCAATGGGTCTGATAGCATAGAACAATTTGAACATGGGATGAAAACAGAATTAACAGTAGAATGGTGGCCGGAACATCGTGATGAATACGATGAAAAGGAAGATTTCTATAACGCTTGTTATTGTGTAATAGAAAAAATTGAAAAATAAAAAATAATATTATATAATATTTATATAATAAAGGAGGAAATATTATATGAGTTATTTATTTACCAGTGAGAGTGTTTTTGCCGGTCACCCTGATAAAGTTTGTGATTAGGTAAGTGATGCTATTCTGGATTATGTCCTCCAGCTTGATCCTGATGCACGAGTAGCTTGTGAATGTACTATTAGCCCAAGTCTTTTCCACATCATGGGAGAGATTACAGCTAAAACAGAACAATCTATTCCTTATCAGGAAATTGCAAGAGAGACTTTAAGATTTATTGGTTATGACAATGATGAAGCAGGATTTAACTGCGACACTTGTTCATATATTATTAATGTAGTAAATCAATCCCCTGACATCGCTGCGGGTGTTGATAGGGATGGTGCTGGAGATCAAGGCATGATGTTCGGTTATGCAACTAATGAAACAGAAAATTATATGCCTATCGCCCAGCAGCTTGCTAACAATATCTCGGTCATTATGTTTAGTAAGTATAAAAATGATTTACTACCTTGGGCATTACCTGACGGCAAATGTCAGATAACTGTCCAATATGATGATGATGGTAACTTTGAAGGGGTAGATACAATTGTCGTATCGGCCCAACACAAAGACAAGTATAGTATTAAGGAAATAACACCCGATATTACGAACATTTGTAATATTGCCCTTCAAGGTTATGCCATTAAAAAAGATTGTAAATTTTATATTAACCCAACAGGCAGATTCGTAATTGGTGGACCAATAGCAGATACTGGATTAACCGGACGTAAAATCGTCGTAGATACATATGGTGGCTATGCTCCACATGGTGGGGGATGTTTTTCAGGGAAGTCACCCTGTAAAGTAGATAGGTCTGGTGCTTATATGGCACGTTATGTAGCTAAAAATCTTGTAGCTTCTGGCGTTTGTGATAAATGTATGATTCAAGTTGCTTATATTATTGGGCAGACAGAACCTGCATCTATTGATATTAATTGTTTTGGCACAGAAAAGAAACCTATTGCTGAAATTCTTGAAGCAGTTAATCAAACATTTGATTTTGCACCGCGTAGTATTATTCATAAATTTGATTTAAAGCATACTCGCTATCTACCCTATGCTTGTTTTGGTCATTTTGGTCGTATTGAATGCAATAGTCCTTGGGAACAACTTGATAAAGTAGAAGAATTAAAAACAATATTTAATTTTAAAAAGGAGAACTAATATGGACCCCGTAATTATTCTTGTCATTGCTATTGTTGTTATTGGTGGATTGTATTTCTATAATTATAAGAAAGGAACTAAGTATTAATGATTTATTGTCTTGTTCCGAAAGATGAGCTAAAAGATTTGCTCTATGATAGCCTGAAGCTTCAAGCATTAGAGGTTTCAGGAGTGGACAATTGGACTTGGTACGGAGACTCTATTAGAGATTTTATTGATGCGGCCAAGGCAGATTATAATGTTCCAGAAGATGATGATGATTTCGACATTGGCGATATGGCTGATGTAGATGTTGAAGGCTACAGAACAGTGGAGGAATAATTATGTTATTGTATCTTCTTGCTATTATTATTTGCGTAGTTTGTTTTATCATTGGAAAAATTTTAAGTGATAATTTTAGTGATTGGAGTGTTCTTCCATTCACTGTAGGTTTTATGACGGCTCTTGTGGTATTTATTAGTACCATTGTTTTCATTAGTCAGGGAGTCAGAGAACCTATTGAGCACGCAAATATTGAAGCCGAACGTGATGTTATTGTTTATCAGGTAGAGCATCATGATAGTTTTCTTGAAACTTCAAGAGTCGGCGTAAATGAATTGTATTATACTCAAGTAAAAGAGTTTAATGAAAAAGTGCGTGTTCATCAGTTTTATAGAACTAATCCTTGGACAAGCTGGTATGAACAGCCGTTCTGGACAGAAATTGAATTGATTGATTATACAGAGGAGTCTTGATAAGAGACTCCTCTTTTATTTTTATAAAAAAATATTATAAAATATATATATAAAGAAATGAGAGATATAAAGAATTTTAAAGGAGACGATACTATGGACAAGATTAGAAACGAAGAAGTTGTCAATGCTTATAATAAGGTCGTTGATCTCTGTGTAAGTAATTATGAGTATATTGACAATGCTGAAGCGGAAGAAATTGACCTGGCTCTTGATATTCTTTATAAGCAGCTTTTTGAGGAGGGTGATAGATAATGGCTCTTGTTGCTAAGTCTTATCAGGATTTGGAAATTGTCCGTGATACTTATATTGAAAATGGCAAGCGTTATTGTGATGTGCGAACTAAGGATGGCAAGATCAAAAAAGTTAAATCGTATACCACAGCAGAGTATGACCGTTATTATCCTCCTGTAAAAATTATTAAGCCTGGTAATCGTAAGCATATTCTTGGTTTTGATAATGGATATATTACTCTGTTTAAGGGTAATACTTATGAAAATCTTGAATGGTTTGAACGTTCTAACGCTCGTTTCCACACTACATTCAAGTGGTATGTTGTTTCTACAGAAGAAGTTCCTGCTGATGTGCCGGAAGGTATTACGCCTGTGCAGCTGCCTTGGGAGCTTGTAGGTAATGATGACGGCACTCTGAAAGATAATGCTGTTATTAATAAGGTAGTTGAAAATCTTATTTATGATGAAGGCAATAGCTGCTATCAGGGCGAAGTTGGCGATAAGATTGAACGTGATGTAAAAGTAATTAAAAATATTGAAGCAGAAAATTATTATGGTGTTAACCATATTATGACATTCATTGATGCCAATGAGAATCTGTACTGCTGGAGTACAGCCGCCAAGAATTGGGAAATTGGTAAGGAACTTACTATTAAGGGAACTATTAAGTCTCTTGGAACTTACCAGAAGCAGAAAATTACTTATTTGACGAGGTGTAGTGAAGTTGGATAATTGGATGGATATATTTGATGCATATGCTGAAGAAGTTTATCAGCATATGATTGTTGAAAAGCATTCTAATGCTCTTAAATATGGCAAGATTGCTATTGATTTACAGAGTAAAGAGAATGGAAACTATTATCGTTTGCGTATAATTCTTTGGGATGATATGGTTTATGCAGATTGGATGCGTAATGGAGTAGTTATTTTTTGTGAGCCGATTTCTGACAAGAAAAGTTATGATAAAAGGATTGAAATGAGCAATGGAATTTGATATGAGTAAGGTAATGTCTGGTCCAGGCAATCCTTTTGTATTTAATCAGATGGATTTTTTAATGGGTCGTGTTAAGAAAGAAGACACATTAAATAAATACCATATGCTTCTTAAATCAGGCAGAGTTATTCTTGAAGACTATTGGTGTTGGCATGGTCATGAATGGTATAAAGCATTAGTTAAATGTCTTAATGATTTTTATATTGTAATTATATCAGAAATAGATGTAATCAGTATAGAAAGAATAGAAAATCCAACAGTAGATTCTATCTATATGGAATATATATTGGCAAGCAGAATGAGAGGAGATGAAGTTGATGGCGACTCTATATATGATGTGCGGCTTGAGTGCAAATGGAAAGACTACATTCGCGAAATCCTTCGCAAAGATGAATCACATCCGGTATGTAAACCCTGATGAATTGTATGCTGTCTTCAATGGCGATGAATGCAACCGCCGTCATAAGTTTGAAGTCTGGCAAACATTGTATCAGATTGTACATTGTGCAGAAATGGACAATGCAGATATTATCATTGATACTAATTGTTTGACTCTTGGACAGAGAGAAGAAATCAGAAGTCGTTTTCCTCATTTTGATAACTACCAGCTTATGGTTATTATTGCCAGCGTAGAAAATTCAAAGGAATGGAACTCCAAGAGACATAGAGTTGTGCCGCAGCAGGAGCTTGAACGGCAGGCACGTATTGTAGACTGGCCTAATTTGACTGACCATTATAATGGTTGGAATAATATTAGATATTATTACAATGATGGCTCTTTATTTACTAAATATCGTGAAATTTATGATGGTGAAGACCATGATCTGCGGCAGAAGGAGGATAATAAGTAATGTTTTTAATTATTTTAGGTATTTTTATTGTATTTGCTATTATTTGTTTTACAGTATTTAGTTATTTCAAAGATTGGGAAAATTATAAGGGTTTTAAAGAGCAGGTTATTGGATGGCATGACAAAACTGTTGAGCTTACCTTTGATGAAGTAATGAAATACTCTGCTATTAAACCTGATAAATGGTGTGTTACTGGTAATAGCATTTCTTATAAGACTGGTAAGCGTACTCGTAATGGCGGAGAAAATAATTTTTATGTATATTTTAGTTCTTATAAAGAATACCGTAAATTTATTCAATGGTGGACAAATAAAAAGATTAAAGCAAAACAAGAAGACGAACTGCTTAAGGGTCTTGAATTCTGCAAGCTTATGAGAGAAGATTGTCAGGCACTTAAAGAAGAAAGCCAAGAGGCAATTCGTAAGGCGGCGATTAATGGTGCCAAGCTTATTAAGCAAACGGTTGAAAATGATGCTGAACTTAAACATATTTATAAGTGTGTAGTTAATGAAGATGGCACTGTTGAACTTGTTAAATATGATTATACTGCAACTGCACAATTAAGTAAACAGCCGGAAGGTTCTATTACTTGCTCGTAAATTTGAAAAAAATAAAAAAATATTATATAATATTTATATAAAAGATAAGGAGTAATTAATATGTTTGGTTTTGATGATAGCTATTTTCTGTTCATGAATGAAGCAGAGGGTACTGGAATGGTAAACACTCGTACTGGATGTATTAATACTCTAGTACGTAAGATGCAAGAAAGTCCTCGATGGTATGTTGAGGAAAATTTTAATATTATGTGTGAAGAGTGCGGGATTGAGGATATCACACCTGCCGAAGAAGATATGGTATGGGAGATGTATAGTCGAGGATGAGAGCTTATTTAAAAGACATATGGCCGATGGACAAGAAAAGAACCTATAGTCCAGTTTATGATGCTAAAGTTTATAATAAAGAAGCCTGGGAAAAGCTATTAGAGGATTTTAATGAAAGTGTTAAAATCGGAGCTTATAATAAACTGCTTTATACTGATTGGAAAGTTCTCCGTTTAATGGATGGAGATTATAGGGTAGTATGGTTTGAGATTGATAATACCTATCTTGCTCCTACTACAGTCCATATTCAGGAATTTAAGTATTTAAAAGATTCAGATAATTTTAGAATGGTAGGTACCGATAAGAAGTATAATACTTCTAAAGATGATTATTCATTTGGTGCATATTTGGCTAATATACTGTTCTATGATTATTTTGATTTAGCGGTAGTTAATGAAAAGGTAGATGATTATAGACTATTTGGCTTAACTAATTTAGGAGCTTATAGTCCAGAGGATAGTATCGGTTGGCGTGCTATTAATTGGGCACTTAATCCCGCGGTGGAGGGTACAACTGGTCAAGTGATTTTTAGTGATGTAAAAAAAGATATAAAGAAACTCAATTGCGAGTTTAATAAAACTACTGAAATTCTTAATAATTGTTATAATAAAATTAATGAAAATACTGAATGGCTTAATAAAGTATATGAAGATGTAGATAGAGTAAAAAATACCGCATTTTCTGATACGGCAACTATTAATATTAGCCCTATTGATCCAGCTAAATTGGATACTAAAGATGAAACAGCTTCTACTGCTTCTTTTAGTATAGATTGGGGATATCACTCGACCGCTTCTACGGCTAGTTCTATCATTGGCGGAGGCGGTGTAGGAGATACTATTAAAGTTGATGCCAATTCTTGTATTACTTATAGTCCTTATAATACAGCTACTATTTCAATTGGTGATAATTTAACTAGCCGTATTGATACAATAGAAGAAAGAATTAATAAACTTGAAACAAACAATGATGATGTGAAAGGTAAAGGAAATAATATGAAGATGTTTAATTTTGATTTTGGTCCGATTAAGGATAATGATGCTATTCGTATGTCGCCGTATGGTCTGGCTGTTAAGAATGTTAGTGGTACTTATCAGGCATATGATAAGAAGAACGGCGAAATTATGGATGTTGATATTTTCAACTTTAAAGCTGATAATATGTTCTTCAAGATGCCTGTTGGTATTGACGCCATTGAAGCTGGTGATGTAATTATTTTCAACAGACGTCCGTGCTTTGTCTTTGGTTTCTCCGAACAGGGTGATGTAATTGCAATTGATATTGCAATGGGTGAGAAGAAGACTATTATGCCTACAAAGTCTCCTTTTGGTAATTTTAGTTTTATTACTAAAATTGTAAGCCTTTTTGATAATATGATGGCTCCTCCTTCTAAAGACAACCCTCTGGGCAATATGTGGATGTTTACTCTTTTTGATGACAATAATAAGTCCATGAAAGATATTCTCCCTATGATGCTGCTAATGAATGGTAATGCCGGTGGCACGATGGATCCTATGATGTTGTACTTCATGATGAAGGATAGCAATGGAGACACTGATAGTATGCTTCCTTTCCTTCTTATGATGAATAAGAAGTAAGGTTAGTATAAATATTTCTAAATTTGCCAGTTTAGAAAATCACTTCCTTTACGAAATAGACCTCGGTTATCCGGGGTCTATTTTATTTTTATAAAAA
>ENA-ORPK01000241-ORPK01000241.1-human-gut-metagenome-genome-assembly--contig:-NODE-241-length-53090-cov-12.426624_pt1 | contig 53090 bp, 44 predicted proteins | sample MGYA00242139_ERZ509068 | MGnify/ENA primary metagenome ERZ509068 (study PRJEB26280, sample SAMEA2338687) | human gut metagenome | biome: human gut; feature: human-associated habitat; material: faeces...
TTTTACTATTGATAATAACCTTGTAGGGCCTGACCATGCATTTTCTATGAATCCTAAGAGTTGGAGAGAAATGATGGACTCAGCAAGAGCGTTGGAGTACGCATTAGGTGATGGGGAGAAAAAAGTGGAGGATAATGAGAAAGATACGGTTGTGGTACAGCAACGTTGTTTGCGTTTAGTACATGATGTGCAGGCAGGGCATAAATTGCAAGCCGAGGATGTAGAGGCACTACGTCCAGCTCCTGTTGACGCTTACAAGCCATATCAAAAACTTGATGTTATTGGAAAATATGTCATTAATAATATGGCTAAGGGACAGGAAATTTATGCAGAGGATTTGAGTAAAGAGGTATTGAAATGCTAAAGGGAGAATATGTTGGATTAAGGTCTGTTGAAAAAAATGATCTGCCTATATTGTTGGAATGGCGTAATCAACCAGAATATAGACAATTCTTTCGTGAGTATAGAGAACTGAACAGTGTGAATCAGGAAAAATGGTTTGCGAATAAGGTGCTTGGTGATCCGGGAACGATTATGTTCACGATTGTGGATTTGGTAGATAATAAAGTATTAGGGGCGTGTGGTTTGTGTTATATAGATTGGATTAATCGTAACGCAGATTTTTCAATCTATATAGGAGATAAAAATGTTTATATTGACGATAAATATGCGCCTGATGCAGCTAAGGTCATGATGGAATATGGTTTCAAGGAATTAAATTTACATAGGTTATGGACTGAGTTATATGATTTTGATACAAAGAAAATAGAAATGTTTCAAAAGCTTGGCTTTGTGCAGGAAGGCAGACATAGGGAGACTCATTGGACGGATGGAAAATGGTGTGATTCAGTTTATTTCTCATATTTAAAAACAGACATATAAAAGATGATAAGGAGATAATTATGTATTGTAGAGTTTGTGGCAAAGAGATGAAAGTGCGTGAAAATGCCTTTGTGAAGTCTACGTATGATTCCATAGTTACAGAGGTTCCAATGGATTTTAAAGGCAAAAATATACCTATATATGAATGTGAAGAATGTACACATAAACAAATTGAATATTTATTAGCAAAAGAGTATTATCAAGAACATGATAGTCAAACAGAAGGTAGTGCACAATATTTTGGTATGCTAAAAAAACACAAATTTTTTATAGATAAATTAAAGCACTATAAAAATGGTGGCAGTTTATTAGAAATAGGCTGTGGAAATGGTGATTTTTTGCGAGAAGCTGAAAATTGCTTTACCCAATTAACTGGCGTTGAACCTTCCAATGCTTGCCGTCGTGAAAATACTGAGAAAATAACATATATCAATGGTTATTTCGATGAGAAATTACAGTTAGCACATCAATATGATTTTATAGTTTCGTTCCAAGTTTTTGAACATATAACGGAAATAAATATTGCAATGGGAAAGATAAAAAATGTTTTGGTAGATGATGGTGTTGTTTTACTAAATGTACCTAATGGGCAAAAGATATTTCAGGAGGCCCTGTATCATCAGGTATTGTTACAACATGTAAATTATTTTACGCCATATAGTATTGCATATATGATCAAAAAACATGGATTTGAATTATTGTCTATTGAAGATGATGATGATACTTGTGAATTAAATGTATATTTCAAAAAAAGTGGCAAACAGCAATTGATGGAAGAAGCTGAAAAAAGAATTGCTAATCAGATAATAGATAAAATGAAAAATGAAAATAATATAATAATTTGGGGAAGTGGAAGAAAAGCACCATCATACTGTAAAGGTATAAAGAAGCATATAGATATTGGGCATATAGTGGATTCTGACATACATAAATTTGGGAAATTTATAGAAGGTATGACTTTGCCTATAGAACCGCCAGATGAAAATTTAATTCAAACTGCTGGGGCTATACTTATATTGGCTTCATCTTATAATAATGAAATTATAAATGCGTTAAGAACTAAATATAATTTTAGAGGAGTAATATGCTACATTGAAAACAACGAGGTAAAGGTGGAAATATGAAAAAAGCAGTTCGTTCAGAAGTAACAGGTAGAAGTATTTTGGCTGATGTTGTACCCTTGCAGACACCATATGTGGTTACGATTTATATAGGTGATATTTGTAATTTTAAATGTAAATATTGTGAACATTCACTAGGGGGGGGCATTTATACACAAGACAAACACATAGTTCCAGAGTTTATGACTTGGGAACAATTTATTAAAGTCGCAGATCAGCTGAAAAAATTTCCACAAAAAATCAAGAAAATTTTATTTAGCAGTATAGGTGAACCACTATTAAATAAAAATTTACCTAATATGATAGAATATATAAAAAAGAATGGTGTGGCAAAAGTTTGTGAGGTAGTAACTAATGCTTCGCTTCTAACGCATAAATTATCAAAAGATTTGATTGATAGTGGTTTGGATAGATTGTGCGTGTCTATTCAAGGAGTATCGGAGAATAAATATAAGGAAATTTCACAGGTAAAAATTGATTATGAAAATTTACGTGAGGAATTGGGATATTTTTATAGATATTCAAGAGGAAAATGTAAATTACATATAAAGACTGTCAATATTGCTTTAGATGATGGCGAAGATGAAATCTTTTATCAACATTTTGGAATTATTTCTGATACTTGCTACATTGATAATGTAATACCTTTGTTTCAAAATGTTGATTATAGTGATATGGTAAAAGATGTGTCTAAAGATTTATATGGAAATACGATAAAAAAACAACGAGTGGTGTGTTCTTCGATCTTTTTTACACTATTTATATTGCCTAATGGTGAAGTTGTACCTTGTTGCGTACCACCATATCCATTGATTTTTGGTAATATACAGAATGAAGATGTTGTTGATATATGGAATGGTAATGCAAGGATTAATTTTTTGAAATATCATTTGGAAGGTAAGAGATTTGAGCATCAGGTTTGCAAAGGATGTATGCAACCTAATGCGATGAATATGGAGGAAGATGATCTTGATCATAAACGTGATGAATTGTTGGATAGATTGTGATTTTACCTAGATTAGAGGAGCGTTAAGAAGATGAAAATGAATATATTAAAAAGAGCTTGTCCCGTATGTGATAGTTTTGAGGGGAAAAAAGTCTTTAAACGCGATTTCAGTGGTATGAGCTCCATTGTTCCATTCTTGAAGTATGAGATTGTACAGTGTGAAAAATGTGGTATGATGTATGCTGATAATCTCATTCAAAGTATGCCTTTAGCAGAGTACTATAATGTGCTATCGAAATATGAGACTCATGATAATTTGGTATCTAAAGAACTCAAGGAAATGTATGCACATATTGTTAAGTTTGTCAGTACTTGTATAGAAAAAAACGATGATATTTTAGATATTGGTTGTGGTAATGGTAATTTATTACATATGCTTAGGGAATCAGGGTATACTAGACTGACTGGGGTAGAACCATCCGAGACTAATATTAAAAATATTAAGGTGAGATGGGGGATTGAGGCCTATACAGGCGAAATAGGTGATGAATTACCTGGAATTGCTGGTAGAAAATATAAGTTAATTATTATGCAAGGTGTGTTAGAGCATCTATTAGAATGTAAAGAAAAGATTAGATGGATATTAGAATATTTAGATGATGATGGATATTTATATTTTGGTATTCCAGATGTATCTGATTTTATTGGCATATCGGATTTATATCAGCAATTTTCCACTGAGCATATAAATTATTTCAGCTTGATGTCTTTAAATAATTTAATGGGTATTTATGGTCTTTCTTGCATAAAATATGAGAGAAATGGTAAGGAGATGGGAATTTCTTTATGGAAAAATAATTCTGGCAAGCGTAACTTGGTATGTGCAGATGATGGAAATGTTGCGATGCAAAAATATTTGGCTCAAGCAGAAGTCCTATCTGTAAAAATAAGGAGTAAGCTTGCCGATTACGCAGGAAAATCTGTTTATTTGTGGGGAAGTGGTACGCATACGGCGATGTTGTATCAATTACATTTATTGGATGATATAAATGTTGAAGGCATCGTTGATTCAAATGAAAACTATCACGGAAAAATAATTTTTGGGCATGAAATTATTAGTCCTGAAAAGTTAAAAGTGATAAAAAAGTTGCCGATAGTTATATCCTCGCAATTGGCACAAGATAGCATAGAGCGTCAGATATTAAAAACAATAGATACGCAAGTAGTTAAATTATACAGTGAGTAATTTTTAGTGATCGTGAGTGAATATTTATATGAGAAAAAAATGTAGAAGTGAAGTAGAGGGGCGCACCGTATTAGCTGATGTTGTACCAATAAATACCCCATATGTTGTAGGATTTTTTATTGGCGATGTGTGTAATTTCAAATGCAAATATTGTGAACATTCATTTGCAGGAAATGTTTATGATATCAACAAACATCTTGTGCCTAAGTTTATGGACTGGGATTTATTTAAAAAAGCTGTTGATCAGCTTAAAACATTTCCACGAGCAATAAAGAAAATTTTATTTAGTAGTATAGGTGAACCACTGTTAAATAAAGATTTGCCTCGTATGATAAGTTATGTTAAGACAAGTGGAATAACACAATTTTGTGAAGTTGTTACCAATGCTTCCCTTTTGACGCATGATTTATCTAGGCAATTAATAGACAGTGGACTTGATCGCCTATGTGTGTCTATTCAAGGGGTAACAGCTATTAAGTATAAGGAAATTTGCCAGGTAAAAATTGATTATGATAAGTTGATATCAGAATTGACGTATTTTTATCATTATTCAAGAGGGAAATGTAAGGTACATATCAAGACGGTAGATATTGCACTTGACAAAGGAGACGCGGAAGTTTTTTATCAGCAATATGGGACTATTTCCGATACTATTAATATTGATAATGTGGTTCCAGCATTTCGCAATGTTGACTATAGTGAGATGTTAGAGGGAAATAATATAGGTTTGTATGGTGAGCCATTAGGTCATAGGTTGGTTTGTCCTACTGTGTTTTATACGCTATATATATTAGCTAATGGAAAGGTTACAACTTGTTGCACGCCACCATATCCGATGTTTTTAGGAAACATTGCAGATGAAAGTTTATTAAATATGTGGAATGGTAAAAAACACACAGCGTTTTTGAGATATCAGTTGGAAGGAAAGCGCATTGATCATCCAATATGTAAAGAATGTGTATTACCTAATATGACTAATATGTACGAAGATGATCTTGATAATAAGTGTGGGGAGTTATTGAATAAGTTTGCTGTCAAATAAAATGAATATAAAAAAGAGGTAGTATTATGTGCAAATACGATTGGAATAAACTTCTGTGTGATAAGCGCCAGAGGGATAGCGAAAATGGTAGTGGCTTACTTATTATGGGGAGAAATGAGTTTGATAGAGATTATGAGCGGGTCATACCATCTTCCGCCGTGAGGCGGTTACAGGATAAAACGCAAGTGTTTCCTCTTCAAGAGGATGATATAGTACGTACTAGGTTGACACATTCTTATGAAGTGTCTAGTTTGGCACGTTCAATGGGATTTCAAATGCTAATGTAAAATATGGAGTTGATTAATGTGAGTAGAATATATATGGAGCAGGTGTGATAGGTTTAGCATTAATTAATAAAATATATGTTCGTGGGGGTAAAGCGGATGGTATAATAGATGTGCGTGGAAAAGACTTGTTTAATGGATGTGATGATTACTTAGGAATACCTGTTTATAGGGATGTGAATGAGATAGATTTTGGGGAAAATGATGAAATGCTTATTACCTCGACAAATATCAGGTCTATAGCGGATATTAGAGATAATATATTAGGGGCTGGTTTGAATAGAAGTAATATACGTTATGTCCAGGATTATTCTGTATATGTTGATGTAAGTGGAAAATGCAATTTGAAATGTAAATCCTGTCAGGTTTCTAATGGTAATACTCCATATGTAAAATATGATGAAAGAGGGTATATGGATCCTGCTCTTTATGAAGAAATAATACAAAAAATTAAAAGGGAAAATCCTTTATGTCAGTATATATTTTTATACATACATGGAGAGCCGTTACTCAACCCTTTTATAGCTGATATAGTAGATATAACACATAAATATAACCTTGCTGCGATTATTTCTACAAATCTAAGTATGAAAATAAATTTTGAAAAGTTAATGAAGTCGCATCCAGATTGCATAAAGGTTTCTGTGTCAGGTTTTTCCCAGAATATTTACGCCTCAACACATTGTGGTGGAAATATTGCATTGGTAAAAGACAATATAGATCAGCTTTGTGCTTTGCGAAATAAATTCAAATCATATACTCCTATTATGGTAGGTTATCATAGTTATTCGAATAATCAAGGTCAGGAAAAAATTAATATGCAGTGTTTTTGCAAAGAGCGAAATGTGTTGTTTCAAGAAGTGACAGCGCTTTATTCTAATAGAATAAAGCAGTGGGGACAGTTGCCCTACACCAATGATGATATAAGTTTTGTTAATAGTGTATATAAAGAGCCTGGGAGCAAGTTGCATCCTGATTTGGTTGATGAAAGCATTAGAAAACTTAGATGTGAGTTTATTGAAAATTCTTTATGGATAAATTATAAGGGCGATGTTATATTGTGTTGTAATGTTTTAGATGATAGAGCTGTGTATGGAAATTATCTGGATTGTAATGTTAACAATATAAATAAACAGAGGGAAAAAAGTGAATTTTGCATTATGTGTAAAAAATATGGAATGCATACATATGTAGTGTAATTTTTGGATATAACCAAGATATATTTGTTTTCTTGAAAGGATGCATATCATGTTTAAGAGCGTTGAAAAAATTATACAAGATTGTATTGTCCTTAGTGAAAATAATTGAATATACTGGATAAGGAAAAAACTAGAAAGTATAATGTGAATAAAGGACAGGAATATTATGAAAGCAGTAATATTGGCAGGTGGTTATGGCACCCGCATATCGGAGGAATCTCAAAAAAAACCAAAGCCTATGATTGAAATTGGTGGTATGCCCATTCTTTGGCATATTATGAAGGAGTATTCTGTTTATGGTATCAATGATTTTGTAATCTGTGCTGGGTACAAGCAGTACATGATTAAGGAATGGTTTAACAATTATTTCTTAAATACCAGTGATGTGACCTTTGATATGACTGATGGCAACAAGGTTATTCTGCATGAGCAGCACTCGGAGCCTTGGCGGGTGACAGTGGTAGATACTGGGGAGAACACCATGACTGGGGGCCGCATCAAGAGAATACAGAAGTATATTGGCAATGAAACCTTCTGTATGACTTATGGTGATGGTGTGTGTGATGTGGATATTTCGGAAATAATCAAATTTCATCGTTCTCATGGCAAGCTGGCTACTCTGACCTCTGTACTTTTGGATCAGTCTAAGGGAGTATTGAATATAGGTGGCGACAATGCGGTGCAGTCCTTCCGGGAAAAATCCAAGGAGGATAGTGCGCCTATTAATGCTGGCTATATGGTACTGGAGCCAGAGATATTTGACTATCTGGATGGGGATGAGTGCATTTTTGAGCAGGCACCCTTGGAAAAATTAGCCGAGGAGGGGCAGCTTATGAGCTATCGCCATCGTGGTTTCTGGCAGTGCATGGACACCATGCGAGAAAAAATCCAGCTGGAAAACCTCTGGAGCCATGGCAAAGCTCCATGGAAGGTTTGGGACAAGTAGCAATATTGATGGCGATATATTTTGAGGGTAAGAAATAAAGTGAAAAAAATATTATTTATAATAAATAAAACATCAGATGAAAAATATAAAGAATGTATAGAGGCTATCAATGCGTTAAAAAGACCTTTGCTATATAGTCTTAAATTTGCATCATATGCTGCTGGTGATGTATTTACAACAAGTGATGCTTATATGGCTTTGTATGAAAAAGAAAATCCGGATATTAGTATAATAATGGATGATACTATCCTTTTGGTAAATGAAAATTTGTTGCGTGACATAGTGAAAATTTTTCAAGCAGCTCCTTCGGTTCGTCTAATTGGTGTAAAGGGAGCAAAGCAGCTGCCAGAAAGTGGTATTATTGATGAGGCGGATAGTATATATGGCGGATTGTATGAAATGAATCCCCAGGGGGAAGTTTTTGAAAAGAAATATAATAATATTCAGGCAGAATTTGTACAGGTAGAAGCTGTTAGCAGTACAATGGTAGCAATAAAGGGGTATATACCTATATGGCGAGGTATTGGCAATAGGTATATAGGTGAGATATTGTCTGTTGCTACGGCCATTCAAGGTTATAAAGTTGTTATTCCAAGAAACAGCAATACCTGGTGTTTTACCACTATGCTTGAGCCGAAACTTATAGAAGCAGAGTTAAAAATAATAAAAAATAAGTATAGGTTTAAGGAAATATTGTTGAGTAAAAATCATTGTATTTTAACAATAGGTATTCCTACCTTTAATCGGTCCAGATATTTTAGAAAATGCATAAGTAATTTGTACAAAAATGTAGGAGACATGCCGTGGGTAGAAATTTTTGTTAGTAATAACGATTCTACAGATGAAACTGAAGAAGTGGCTGCTCAGTATTTTCAGCATAAAAATTTTCGTTATTACAAGCAACCTATAAATATAAGGGGTAAGAATTTTGACTATTTGTATGAAAATGCCAAAGGAGATTTTGTAGTAGCTTGTGGAGATGATGATTATTATAGTGCGGAGACTATTTTAAATTTGCTGGAAGCAATTTGTTTGTATCCAGAGTCTACACTGATAGAACTGGAATGGCCATCAGAGCATACTCCATCCGCAATATTGCCAGGAAATGGTATAGATGAATTTTTGGTTAAATGTACGACTTTATATACCTGCATATCTTGTATAGTACTAAACCAAAAAAAATACATGGCAATAGAAGTTAAGGATCGGTTTTCACACACTCATTTAAATCAATGTTATGTTCAATTAGAAATGATAAGAAAAGACCCACAATTTATGATATTGCGTGGAGATAATTTTTTGCTTGGTTCTGGTGAAGCAGGTGCAGGACGAAAATTTAAGGAAAATGAGAGAGCCCCATTTTGTGATATATTCGTTAGAGAATATTATCCTATTTTGGATTATTTTCTTGATAAAGGCCTTAGTCGAGAGGCATATGAAGAGGAAAAGCTAATTAATCTAAATAAAGTGTTATCTTGGCTTAATATTATAAAAAAAGCTGATGACACAATTCAATGGATTATTGATGAAGATATTTATGAGCTGATAGAAGAATTTTATGGGTATGAACCATATTATGAAGATTTGAAAGAAAAGATTAATTGTATTTTGTCAAGTTAATAATGTGTGGAATACTTAAAGAGTTAGCCAATTTGGCATTGCATGGACACCATGCGGGAGAAAATCCAGCTGGAAAACCTCTGGAGCCATGGCAAAGCTCCATGGAAGGTTTGGGATAAGTGAGGAAAATATAAATTGCATGATGATAAATTATGTTGTATAAGATACTAAAGAGAAGGTAGACACTGTGCTACCTTATGACTGGTTTTTGGGCTTTGCCGCAGAGTGCAAAAACCTATAGTCACTGCTTAGGTAGGCGTGTTGAACCATAAGGCGGCTAGGTGAGAACCGAAGTGAAATACACGCACGAAAATACAGCCCAGTTTTTCTGGGCTTTTTTGATGGTTGATATATGGATTTATTACAAGCTGCGGCAATATCTTATAATAATTTATTTATCATTGATACCAATGGTCAAGTATGGTAAAATGATATGAGATAAGGCCTAGTTCTTCTTTTGAGGCTAGACTTGGGAGCGAAGTCTTGTGAAAGGTTAGTTCTTTATGGACTTAAATTCCAATATAGTTATACTTGGGATTGGGGGCGAGGCGGTGAGCTTCGTCCTTTTTGTCTATAAAAAATAAAAATGCTAAGAGCAAAATTGCTAGTGTAAAAGATATTACTAGATATAGAAAATTGAAGTAAATTCGCAATTTGTGCCGTATGCTGTAAGGCATACGGCAATATTTTTAAGGAGATTTTTTATGGTTTTGAATTTGGATTTTTATAGAGGTAAAAATGTTTTAGTAACAGGCCATACAGGCTTCAAGGGGATTTGGCTTTGTAAGATGTTAGAAATGCTGGGGGCTAATGTTACAGGTTATGCACTGCCTTCGCCTACGGAGGAAGGGAAAAAGGTTTTTCAGCAGTCTGGCACAGAAGCTGGCATGAATTCTATTATTGGTGATGTGCGGGATTTGACTGCTTTGCAGGAGGCTTTTGCTGAAGCTCAGCCAGAGATTGTTTTTCATCTGGCGGCTCAGCCTATTGTGCTGGAAAGTTACCGTAATCCTGTAGAAACATATAGCACCAATGTTATGGGGACTGTAAATGTGTTGGAGTGCATAAGACAAAGTAACAGCGTAAAATCCTTTGTGAATATTACCACAGACAAGGTTTATGAAAATAAGGAATGGCCTTGGGGTTATAGAGAAAATGAGCCTTTGGATGGCTTTGATCCCTACTCCAATAGCAAGAGTTGTTCGGAGTTGGTAACTCATAGCTATCAGAAAAGTTTTTTTGCGGATGGCAGGGTGGCCATATCTACAGCCAGAGCAGGCAATGTTATAGGTGGAGGGGATTTTTCCCCTAATCGTATTATTCCAGATTGTATTCGGGCAGCCTGCGTAGGGGAAAATATAGCAGTGCGCAATCCCCACTCCATTCGGCCATATCAGCACGTTTTGGAACCTCTTTATGCCTATTTGTTGATTGCTGAAAAGCAGTATGTAGATGGTAATTTGGCTGGTTGGTACAATGTTGGACCTGATGAATGTGACTGCCTGACTACTGGGGAGCTGACAGAGCTTTTTTGTCAGTGCTGGGGAGATATAAAATGGCAGGATGTTAGTGTGGAAGCTCCCCATGAAGCTAAGTTTTTGAAGCTGGACTGCTCTAAGCTGAAGGCAGCTCTGGGCTGGCAGCCTAAGTGGCATATAGAGGAAGCTGTGGCCAAAACCGTGGAATGGGCCAAGGCATGGCAGAATAATGACAACATAAGTTTGTTGATGGAAAAGCAGATTAGAGAATTTTTGGAGGATTAATCTATGGGACAGCAGGAATTACATGATAAAATATTGGCATTGGTAAAGGAATATTGCGATAAATATCATAATCAGCCAAAGGATTTCCATGAGGGGGATAGGATTTCCTATGCTTCTCGGGTTTATGACTATGAGGAAATGTGTAATCTGGTAGACAGTGCCTTGGAGTTTTGGCTGACCTCTGGTCGATATGTGCAGGAATTTGAGGCTGGTTTAAGTAAATATCTAGGCGTTAAATACACTGCGGTGGTAAATTCTGGTTCCTCTGCCAATCTACTGGCTTTTATGACTTTGACCTCTCCACTGCTGAAGGAGCGTAGGATTCGGCCAGGTGATGAGGTTATTACCGTAGCGGCAGGTTTTCCTACAACGGTTTCTCCCATTATAAATTATGGTGCGGTGCCGGTGTTTGTGGATGTAACTATTCCCCAATACAATATAGATATTACTCAGTTAGAGGAGGCCTTGTCTGAGAAAACCAAGGCCATTATGATAGCTCATACCCTTGGCAATCCTTTTGATTTGCAGGCAGTGAAGGCTTTTTGCCAGAAGCATAACCTTTGGCTTATTGAAGATAATTGTGATGCTTTAGGTTCCACATATAAGCTGGATGGTGTAGAGCATTTTACCGGCACTATTGGCGATATGGGTACATCCAGCTTTTATCCACCTCATCATATGACTATGGGCCAGGGAGGCGCTGTATATACCAATAATCCGATATTGAACAAGATTATGCGCTCTTTCCGAGATTGGGGCCGGGATTGTGTATGTGCTTCCGGTCAGGATAATTTCTGTGGTCATCGCTTTGATGGGCAATATGGAGAGCTGCCCAAGGGATATGACCACAAATATGTTTATTCCCATTTTGGCCTGAATCTAAATATTACCGATATGCAGGCAGCAGTGGGTTGTGCCCAGCTAAAGAAATTTCCTAATTTTGTGGAGCGTCGCAGATATAATTTTAATCTCCTGCATAAAGAGCTGCAGGAGATACAGGACAAGCTGATTTTGCCAGAGCCATGTCCTAAGAGTAACCCTAGCTGGTTTGGCTTTATGGTGACCTGTCGAGAGGGAATCCAGCGGGATAAGGTAATTAGATATTTGGAAGACCATGGTATTCAGACCAGAATGCTTTTTGCGGGTAATCTTATTAAGCATCCATGTTTTGATGAAATGCGGAAAGCTGGTAAAGGCTATCGGGTGATTGGGGATCTAGCCAATACAGATAGAATCATGAATGATACCTTCTGGGTAGGGGTATATCCTGGTATGACTGATGAAAAGCTGATGTATATGGCCAAGATAATTAAGGAAGCAGTGAACAAGGTATGAAAAAATGTATTGTAACAGGGGCAGCTGGTTTTACTGGTTGCAATTTGGTGAAAAGATTATTAGCCGCAGGGTATTTCGTTTATTGCGTGGTGCGGGAAAATTCTGCCCATAACAAAAGACTGGAAAATTTGGCCAATGTACAGCTGGTTTATGCGGATTTGGCAGAGTATAAAAATCTCTATCAGCAAATTCAGGAGCCATGTGAGATATTTTTTCATTTGGCTTGGCAGGGTGGCAGATATGATTTCGCTGCTCAGTATCAGAATGTAGAAGATACCTTGGGGGCGTTGGAGGCAGCCAAGGAAATTGGCTGCAAGCGATTTGTTTGTACTGGTTCTCAGGCAGAATATGGCCCTCATCAGGATTTGATTACAGAAGAAACCTGTCCCCATCCTATAGATGCCTATGGCTCTGCCAAGCTGGCAGCCTGCATATTGACTAGACAAAGAGCTATGGATTTGGGCATTGAATGGATATGGGGACGGATATTCAGCCTTTATGGCAAATACGAGCCAAATGGGCGGATGCTGCCAGAGTTGGTTGCTTCCTTGCAGGCAGGGAAAGATTTCTATATGCAATCAGATGGCCAGCAAAACTGGGACTATCTCAATGTTATAGATGGTGCAGAAGCATTGATAGCCTTAGGTGAAAAAGGAAGAAGTGGCGAGATTTACAATATCGCCAGCGGAAAATATAAGTCATTAAAGGAGTTTATAGAAGATATTCAAAGGGTTATAAAAAGCGAGGCCAAAGTATATTATGCGGAAGGGAAGAAAGCATTGTTCTCATTGCAGGTAGATGTGTCGAAGATAGTCTGCGATACAGGCTGGAAAGCAAGTTAGGATTTATTTGAGCACATAATTTTCGATTTAGGATGGCAAATTGCTGAATAGTATGTAGAATAGCACATTAATAGAGTCTAGGTCGTACTTATAAGAAATAGTTATAATTATATTTAACGTTTTATTCGGAGGAATGAATATGAAGATTATTTCAGTGTTTAATAATAAAGGTGGAGTTGGGAAATCCACATTGTCGTTTCATTTAGGTAAAGCTCTGGGGCTAATGGGGAAAAAAGTACTTTTTGTGGATTTGGATCCTCAGTGTAATTTAACCATCAGTGCAATGCGGGAAAGAGAATTGGAAAAAATCTGGCAAGAGGAAGATGCATATATTGATGATTTTGAAGATGCAAAAAAAAATAAGAAAAAATTTTCGAGAATAATGAGCGAAACAAGGTCAATACATTTTCTTTTAAAACCAGCAGAAGATGGCGTAAATGATATTGAAAGTTTGCCACCAGCAAAAAGTATTGGAGATAATGTATATATGATTCCTGGACGGCTTTCTATACATCAATTTGAAAATAGAATATCTGAAAGATGGAGTGGTTTATATCAAAGTGATAATTTAAGCATTAGGACTATAACGTATATTAGAAGGTTATGTGAAAGATACGCAGATATACTTGGTATTGATTTTGTTTTGGTGGATACATCGCCCAGCCTGGGAATATTAAATAAAACAATAATTTCAACAGTTGATGGATTTATAATACCAGCTCAACCGGATATGTTTAGCTTATATGGAATAAGGAATATAGGCAATTCTCTTGAATCATGGGGAAAAGAGCTAAATGTAATATATAGATTGATTTCAGAAGAAAAAAGAGAAAAATTTCCGAAAAAGTTTGTCCAATTTCTGGGATATACAATTTATAACGCTAAAAAATATGATGGAGATAATGAATATCAATTGGCTGATGCACATTATAGTTATGCAAAGAGAATACCACAAATAATTAATCAATATATAAAAGAAGATAATAAGGTTAAAATTGATGATATTAATATGCCAATTGCAGGAGGAGCAATTATGCATACACATAATACATATCCATCGGTTGCACAAGCATTAAAATGTGCTATTTGGGAGGTCCCAGATGTATTTACAAAGTTACAACAAACAGAATCAGAATATCTAAAAGAACAAATGATAGATGTAAATAGAGGAAGCTTTGGGCGTTATAGAGAGATAAAGGATAAATATATTGAATTTGCAAAGGCATTTATTGAGCGTACGGAGGCATTGCGGCTTTATGAATTCGGATGAGAAAAATATTAATGATATAGTGAATTTTTATAAAAATGATAAGTTACTTAAATATGAACTTGAAGGATTTAAACAACAAGTTCAAAATTTCTTTTTGGGGTGGCCGGGGTTTGTTGTGAATGATAATTCAGTGATTCATTCAGTAAAATCACGTATTAAAGATGCAGAGCATTTGAGAGATAAATTACAAAGGAAAATACATAGTGGAAGAGAAATAACCATTTCAAATTTTCGTAATCAAGTAACAGATTTAATTGGCGTAAGAATTTTATATTTATATCAGGATCAATTTTAGATAATACATAATGAGATAATGAGACAAATAAATGAGAGAAAAGAATGGAAATTAATGGAAGAACCTAAAGCATATACATGGGATCCTGAAGCTGCTAAGACATATGATAATCTTGGCATTCGACACGAAATTAAAGAAACGTTTTATACAAGTGTTCATTACGTAATAATACCGTATAACAATAATAGCCAACCGATTTGCTGTGAAATACAAGTCAGAACGTTATTTGAGGAAATATGGGGAGAAATTGATCACACTATTAATTATCCTCATTCGACAGATAGTATTGCATGTAAAGAGCAGTTGAAAGTTCTTGCAAAATTAATTTCATCTGGAACGCGATTGAGTGATTCGATTTTTAGAAGTTATAATGAATTTAATGAATTTCGTAAGAACTATTAGAGTGTAACTTATATGGCAATATTTTGGTAACAGAAAATTAAGGGATAATAAAGAGCATAAAGAAAAGAAAATTAATGTAGTGCCCCCATAAAGGTCTAACTTTATGGGGGCACTAAAAAGCCTATTTTTTTAGGCTTTTTTCTATATAAATTTACCTTAATGAAACCAAAATAGAATACGATATATTGATGTACAGTTAATTTATTATTCCTGCTAGCAACAGGATAGAATGTCACAAAAGCAATGGTAGGGTGGTGTGTTCCCATGCCTATTTTGGTTGTGGGATTGTTTGCAGAATTATATAAGAATTTTAGCCTAGGAGCAGAGCTCGTAGGCTTATTTTTGTGGAAAAATGAAAATGATTTTTGAAAGTTGTGGTGAGTGAATGACAAAGTTTATATTTGATTTAGATGGGACAGTGACTAAAGAGGAAACGCTGCCACTGATTGCCAAGCATTTCTCGGTGGAAGAGGAAATAATGGAGCTTACCCGAAATACTGTGGATGGCAGGGTTCCTTTTATAGAGTCCTTTATTAGGAGAGTATATGTATTGGGTAAATTACCAGTAAGTGATATTGCTGATTTGCTTGGCAAGGTAAGATTGTACGAATCGCTGTGCAATTTCATCAATACTCATCCTGAAAATTGCTGTGTGGCTACTGGGAATCTGGCAGATTGGGTTTGCCAAGTAAATGATGTTGTGCACTGTGAGTTTTTTTGCTCAAAAGCCAATATTGAGAATAATCAGGTAAAAAAACTGACCAGCATCCTTCGTAAGGAAAATGTTGTAAATAGATACAAGGCAGAGGGACACAAGGTTGTCTTTATTGGTGATGGTAACAATGATGTGGAGGCTATGCGATGTGCCGATATTGCCATTGCTTCCGGACTTACTCACGAACCGGCCATGAGTGTTTTGTCCGTAGCGGATTATCTTATATATGATGAGGAGACATTATGCAGACAACTAAATCAGTTATTATAAGCTGTGCAGGTATAGGTTCAAGGTTGGGACTAGGAACAACCAAGGCTTTGATAAAGATAGACGGAAAATCTATTATTCAATGGCAGTTGGAGCTTTTTCAGGAAGTAAAAGATATTCGAGTGGTGGTAGGATTCCAGGCAGCAGAGGTTATTGCCGAGGTAAGAAAGTATCGACCAGATGCGGTGTTTGTCTATAATCACAATTATTTTGATACCAAGACCGGTACCAGCTATTATTTGGGAGCACGACATGGGGCAGAATATGCCATAGAGATTGATGGCGACCTTCTGATTCATCCAGAGGATGCTAAAATGTTGCTGGAATTGGAAGGTGAGTGGATTGCCTATGCTGATAAATCCTCAGAAGATGGGGTATATGTCAGGGTTAATGAAGCGGGAGAGGTAATTGGTTTCTCTAGGCAGGACGGCGATTATGAGTGGACTGGCCCCTGCTGTTTAAAAAAAGAAAATGTAATATATTCTTCAGAAAATGTTTTTAATCAGTTGGAGCCCCATTTGCCAATGCGAGGAATAAAAATAAGAGCACGAGATATAGATACATACAATGATTATATAAATGCTATCGAGTTTATAAAAACATGGAGATAGAATTGTGAACAATGAGCAGAGAATAAAAACAAATAAGATTGCTATAGATGAAGATGATGTCAAATTATTTTTTAATAATAGAGTTAATAAAAATTTGCCTTATCTAATTAACTACACCAATTATCAGGATAAGCATCCGGAATTGGCTTTGGAACGCGATAAATATGAAAAAGACAGGATTATGCCTTTTTTGAATTTGCAACCAGAAAGCAGGGTTTTGGATATAGGATGTGGTGTTGGCCGTTGGGGAAATCATATGCTAAAAATACTGTCTAATCAAGGAATGTATGTAGGTGCTGATTATAGTGGTAATATATTAAACTTAGCTAAGAATCATTTTAGAGAAAATAAAAACTTCTATTTTTGTGAGAGTTCTTTTCAGGATATATTGCTAAATTTACCAGGAAATATAAAACAGAATAATTTCAATGTTATATTAATTAATGGTGTAATGATGTACATAAATGACACTGATTTAGCGCAATGCATGAGTAATTTAAAAGAGTTAGTTGCTGTTAGTGGCAGAATATGTATCAAAGAATCTGTAGGGTTACAAGATAGGCTTACATTGAATAAAATTTATTCAGAGGAATTGGAGAGTCAATATAGTGCTATTTACCGTGGTGTAGAGGAATATAATATTCTATTTAGAGATGCATTTTCTGCTGATAAATATAATATTATTTATCAGGATGTGATGTGGCAAGGAGATTTGGCAAATCGCAAGGAAACAACGGCATATTTTTGGATAATAGAGAAAATAGGGTGATAGTAGTGGGAATTTTTACTGGTAAACGTGTAGGCATTATAGGCGGATTTGGTGCCTATGCAACTTTGGATTTTTATGGCCGTTTGCTGGATAGTTTTGCAGTGGAATCAGAGCGGGATTATCCCAATATGATAATAGATAATGTTTTCTCTATGCCTAGTCGTACAAGAGCATTGTTGACTGGGGGGGGACAAACGGAGATAGTTGAGACTATAGTGAGTTCCATGAAAAAAATACTGGATTATAATGTAGACTGTATGGTGATGGTATGTGGTACAGCCCATTATTTTTTGCCTTATGTTTATGAAAAATTGCCGGAGGCAAAAGACAAGGTTATTAATATACTGGAGGCAACAGGAAAGCATCTGACTGCTAATAACATTGACAAGGTATTAATTTTAGCTGCCGAGGGAACCTTAAAGCAGAATTTATATTCAAGGACATTGGCTGGGTACAATATCGCTTGTATAGAGCCAGAGGAACAATATTGGGAAGAGATAAGGTATTTTATCGAATGTGTAAAGCAGAATAAATATGACAATGAATTGAAGGATAGGTTTTTACGATTTCTAGGTAGATATGATGTGGATAATATTATTTTAGGTTGTACAGAGTTTCCATTGTTATTAAGGCATATTGATATGGGCGAGGGAATATTCAATTTTTATGATCCGTTGACATATGCGATTCATGAAATACATAGCAGAATATCCTAAAATGATTTTATCTATATTTTTAGCAATGGAGGTATAGAATGAAAGAAAGAAAAGTTGATGTAGCCTTTTGGCCTGCCGAGGAAGCAGATGGATTAGCATTATTCCGAAAGCTGCAAAAGAAATTGGCACAAAAGGATTTTGATGATGAATATCTGAAAATGTTGGCAGAATATAGGAGCAAATATCCGCAATCTGAGCATATAGGGATTTTTGCAGGATATTTTGCCCTTTATTATGGAGATGTAAAGGAAGCTTTGGCCTTGGCTCAGGATGCCTGGAAGAAAAGAAAATGCAATCTGATCATCTGGCAATTATTGATAGAATGTTATGATAAGGTGCAGATGCTGCCAGAGAAAGCAAAATTTCAAGGTTATTGCCGTCATGTATACGGCATGGATATAAATTTACAGGCAGATGGAGTAAATATAGACCATATACTGGACAATATAACCATGTCTCAAAATATTGGCAGCTATGCTCCCTTTTTGATAAATAAATCTGAAATTAAGGATGATAAACTATATGGTCGAAAAGTATGTCTGGGGGGAGAATATGTTCCTTGGTCTATGGACCAGGATGGCTATAGGTATTGGGTAGGAGTCTTTGTCAATCAGGAAACTATTAACAATAAAGGACTTTTGTTGGCCAGGGAAAAGGAGCTGCCGCAGTTTGTAGATGAATATGCTGCTGATATGATTTTTGATATTTTTAAATCTAAGAGCAGTAGGGAATTTCAATTTGACCCACATGGAAAAAAATATATTATTCCATTGGCCGGTAATGACTCAAGTCAGGAGGTAGAGATTGCTACACATGAAAAGAAATATAATGCTGTATTGGGCAAGTGGGAGTACAGTTATTACAGAATTGAAGAGCCTGTGAAGATACGGGGAGCAAATGAATTTGTTGTAGGCAAGCCTGTTCTTTTAGAGCATAGTCCCAAGAGAAAAAAAGTAGTTCTAAATATCCTAGTAGATGCTCTAAGCTGGCAAGCTATGAAGGAGCAAAATTACACCTTATTGCCTAATATCATGAAGTTCTTCTCGAAGGGGGTAATTTTTAATCAACATTTTTCCGTGGCAGAATATACCTTTCCTTCTTTGACTACCATAGAGGCAGGTATATATACTCATAAATCTCAAGTGTTTAATGATGCTGTTAATATGCCCTTGTCACCAGAATATAAGGTGCTGTCTGAGCAGATGAGGGACTTGGGTTATTATTGTGTCAATGTAATGGGATGTCCTAGTATGCATTATACAGGGGCTGGCAGAGGTTATGACAGGCAGATAATCAATACATATGCCCAGAGAATATCAGATGGAGTAGAGCGTACCATACAGCAATTAGAAGCCTTTGGAGAATGTGATCAGTTTTTACTTTTACATGTTACAGATGTGCATCCTTGGCCTGTAAGCATGATAAGTATGCCTGTGGCTAGTCAGACCTGTTTGTCGTTGGAAGATAGATTATGGCAAACCAAGGAAAAGGTGGCTAGTGTGAAGCTTAAATATTCTCCTTTATATGCCCATGCTAATATGATGGGAGTGAAAAATACGGATAGAAGTTTAGGGGTACTATTTGAGTATTTAGAATCCCACTATAATGATGACGAATATGTAGTGCAGCTGTATTCAGATCATGGCTCATCTGTATATGACAATTTTCCTTACATGATGAGTAGGTATCAGACTGGAGCAGCCTATATGGCACGAGGGGCAGATGTTCCAGCCCTCGGAATAGTAAATGAATTAACCAGTGCAGTAGATATCTATCAGGTTATGGCTAAATTGCATGGCTTTGAGACTCCGGAAAATACTGACGGTAATTTACCAGCAGCTTTTGGTGGTAAAGAGCGGGAATATACCATTAGTAATTCCATATTTCCTGGACAGACCTATAAGCTGTGCATACGCACAAAGCAATATGAATTTCAGTTAGAGTCTAAGGAATTTGTGGATGTGGATGGTACTGTGGATTTGACAGGAGCCTCTATGTATATCTTAGATAGACGATATGAATGGCAGCAGTGCTATGATATGAATTTGTTGGAGTATTTTATGAATATTGCCAGAGAGCATACAAAATCTTTTTGCACATGGGGCAGGAATTGGCCTGAAATGCGTAAGCTAAAACCTGAATGGTTTGTAGAAGTAGAGTAGAGCTGTAGATATTATTCAATGAGAAAATTTTAGAGATAAATTTTAAATTTCATTTAAGGAGGCTGAAATTTTTCACGATAATATATGTGACAACGGCAAAGGACATATTTCAGGTGGCTAGCAACCCAGAAATATGTCAGATATTTGCGAAACAATTTTATACAGTTAGTGGCAAGGATGCTGCTAACCTTGTTGACAACCAAGGAGGAAAATTATTATGGCAATGGTAGTTAAAAACAACATGTCCGCTCTGTCCACCCTGAACACTCTGAACAAGAACACCAAGGCACTCTCCAAGAGTCTGCAGAAGGTTTCTTCTGGTATGAAGATCAATAGCGCTGCTGATGATGCTTCCGGCTATGCAATTTCCGAGCGTATGCGTGTACAGATCCGTTCTTTGGATCAGGCTAATAGCAATGCCCAGAACGGCGGCTCCATGATGAAGGTTGCTGAGGGTGCTGTAAGCTCCACTGTAGAGATCCTGAAGACTCTGAAGGAGAAGGCAGTAAACGCAGCCAACGATACCAATACTGATGCAGATCGTCAGACTATCCAGAAGGAACTGGATCAGTCTATAGACCAGATCAATGATAATGCAAATGTAACCTTTAACGGCCAGTATCTGGTAGATGGTTCCAAGAACAGCAAGACTACTGTTACTTGTACTGCTATGACTAATCAGTCCTTGAGCACAGCTACAAAGAGCTCTACTGCACTTACTAATTTGGCAGCTCGTAATGGTGATAGCCTGAATATTAGAGCAACTGATAAAGTTACTGTATCTTGGGTAAAAGATGGTAAAACTTATACATCTTCAATGGAAATAAAGGACAGCACTACCCTGGGTACTGCTTTGAAGCTGTGCGGCGATATTGATGTTAAGGGTGAAGCTAATTCCTTTATTGCCCTGGATGGTTCTAAGAATAGCGTTTACACTGCATCTGGTGAAAGTGGTGTTACTATTTCAGCTAAGGGAACTGGTATTAATGGTCAGATTTCTGGCTTTACCATTTCTATCACCGACAATACTGGTGCTGTTCGTAAGTCTGCTAATGCAGCATTGGATGCCTTTGATGAGACTCTCCGTGCTCAGAATGTATCTGATGATAATTCCGTTAATCTGCAGATTGGTACCAAGGCTAATCAGACCATTAAGGTTGGCTTGACTGATATGAAGGCTCAGGCTCTTGGCCTTCAGGGCAAGGATAATAGTACTTTGCAGGTAGGTAATCAGGAACAGGCTAATGCGGCTATTAATGTTCTGGATTCCGCTATTCAGAAGGCTCTGGATCAGCAGACCACTATCGGTGCTGTTCAGTCCCGTCTGGAATACACTCAGAGCAACTTGACTACTGCCAGCGAGAATGTAACTGCTGCAGAGTCCACTATCCGTGATGCTGATATGGCTAAGGAAATGACCGAGTACACCAAGAACAATGTTCTGATGCAGGCTGCCCAGTCCATGCTGGCTCAGGCAAATCAGAGCAGCTCCAATGTACTGTCTCTCCTCCAGTAATATATGCTATTCCTTATACGGGTATTAAATTAAACAATATGAGAACCGTCCTTCGGGACGGTTCTTTTCAATTTAATATTTATAATAGGTTTTTCGATACTGTATATAGGTAGTTTGTGTAAAGAAAAGGCTGGCAGTTATGAAGAAAAACAAATTTTGTCAAACGGAAGCAAGAGAAGTGGCTTCCAATTTTTTTGAGATGGATAAGGTGCGGGGGATATGTATATCCGCTTGTGCTATTATGAGAAACGAAATTTCTCATGTGGGCTTGTGGCTGAAAAATGTGAGAAACTTTGCCTCAGAAATCATTGTGGTAGATACTGGTTCACAGGATGGCACCAGAGAGTTCCTGCAAAATCAGCCGGATGTAAGGCTTATTTGCTATGAATGGCAGAATGATTTTGCTGCAGCTAAAAACATTGCTCTGAGAGAGGTACATGGAGATTGGATTGTCTTTACAGATGCAGATGAGTGTTTTTATGCTCCTCAGGAAATTGTTGCTTATTTGCATGAGCTGGCTAGCAAAGCTCCTCATGTAGAGGCTGTATTCTGTCCTATTGACAATATTGATGTGGATAATAATGATGAACTTATAGGCTCGGATGTAGTGCCCCGCATTATCCGCAATCATTGTCAGATCAGATATATGGGAGCAGTTCATGAACAATTGACAAAGTCTAATGAACCATGGCAGGGAATTGATTATATTGTGGCAGATAGAAAATTTGCTATAAGGCATACGGGATATTCTTCTGGCATTGTAAAACAAAAGCATAAACGAAATTATAGGATTACTAAACAAGCCATGACCGATAGTACTAATTCAGCTCGGTATTATGGTTTTTTGAGTGAAAGTTTATTAGGCATGGACAGGTATCAGGAAGCCTTGGAGAATGCCATATTGGCTATGGAGTCTCCTTATCAGCCCGAGATACAGAAGGAGCGTTTTTGTCAAGTAGCTATTGAAGCAATGGATAAGTTGGGAATATCAATTCAGGATATTTTTTCTCAAGAGGAAGCTGAGAGAATATGTCTGTTGATTCTCTCACGAAATAAATGGCATGAAATAGCATTGTGTCAATGGCTTGATATGATGTCGCGTAATAGCTATGCAGACAGTCTAAATGTGGAGTACATCAGTATTATTGAAAAGTTACAGGGCATTTATGATAGTCATCAGGATCAAGAATTATTAGTTGAGTTATTGCAAAGGCATGGATATATTGCTTTGGTAGATAAAATTGTGAATTGTTCGGGTATTGGTAATAAAATCGAGAATGTTTTTCAAGAAGTTTATAGCCTATTGACACAGCATAAGATAAAAGATATAGAACAAAAGCTGTTACCAGAAATCAAAATTGCTCTAAATCTTTTATTTGTAGCATTGCTAGGAGGAAATTATTCTACCGGAACATGGTATCAGGAAAAATTAAATTTGTTGCCGTTACCACAACAGAAATTGGTAAAAATATATCATGGTAAAGATCAAAATGTTTCCATGGAACCAATTGAATATGTTTATATGATAGATGCTGTAACTATTTATGGCAATTCAAAAATGCTGGCCAAATATTTGCAGATTGCTAAAGGGATGCCAGGTAATTGGCTAAAAATAGTAGGAAATAAATTACTAGAGCGTGAATGCTATAATGAATCCTTAGAAATATTTGGGTTGATTCAGGTTGATGACGAAGCTGTAACAAGTGATTTTTGGCTTGCCTGTGGCAAAGCTTTGTATTATTTGCAGGATTATACCAATGCTGTGGGAGCTTTTGATCAAGCAGAGAAAATGGGCTGTGCATCCAAGGAGTTGGAGGCTTATCAAGCATGGAGCAAGGAGGCGATTGCCAGATGAAAATTTCTGCCTGTGTGATAGTGAAAAACGAAGAAAAAAATATAGGCTGTTGGCTGGCCAATATGCGAAAGATTGCGGATGAAATTATTGTGGTAGATACGGGCTCCACGGATAATACAATGAAAATTTTGCAGGATGCAGGCATTACGCCATATCATTTTACATGGTATAAGGATTTCGCTGCTGCTAAGAATTATGCCATTCAGCAAGCTACTGGAGATTGGATAGTTTTTTTGGATGCAGATGAATATTTTGATGAAAAAAGTGTTCAGTGCTTTAGGCAGGAAATGGCAAAATATCATCGAAATAAGAAAATTGGTGCTGTTATGTGCCAGTTGGTCAATATTGATGTAGATAATAGAAATAGAGTTATTGGGACCATGATACAGGTGCGAATTTTCCGCAATAACAAGGATATTTACTATAAAAACCCTGTACATGAGCAGTTGGTTACCAAGCCAGGCAAATATATCATGCAGAAATGTTTTAATTTGCAAATCTTGCATACAGGATATAGTGCAAGCACTTTACGTAAAAAAGCTGAGAGAGATTTGTTGATACTGAAACAGCGTGAAGAACAGGCTAAGAACAAGGAGGATAAGGAACAGCTTTATGGTTTCTTTATGGATGCCTATAATTGCTTAGGTGTTTTTGATAAGGTTTTGGAATATGCCCAAAAAGCTTTGGACTCAAATATGCAGATATTAGGAGGTGGGACTCATATATATGAGATTATGATATCTGCTATGTCACGTCTAGGTAAGGATGATAAAGATATCTTAGAGGTAATTGAAGCTGCTAGGGCGAAGTTTCCCCAAGAGGTATTTTTTGTGGCACAGTTGGGTTACTATGCCTACATAAGGTGTGACTATATACAGTCGGAGCTATATATATTAGAGGCCTTGAAATTAAGAAAATCCTTCGAGAAGGCAATAAAAAATGGAAGTGGTATTAATGATACATCATTACATATTATACCTTTAGTATATGGTGTGCTAGCCAATATTTATCTTCACAAGGGGCAGAAGGATTTAGCCTTGAAAAATGCTCTGCAGGGGATAGAATACTATAAGTATAATAGACTTTTGATACAAGCTCTTTACAAAGCCTTGAGTGAAAAGCCTCCAGTGGAGGTTATTCAGGTTTTTGGCTGTATTTATGATAGAAAGCAGGATGGAGATTTTTTGCTAAATATCTTGGATTGGCAGGTTTCCAGAGAATTTGCTGCTTATTACAATCAGAGCAAGGAGAGTATTGCGAAGGGGAAGCTGTATCTAAAAACTGGTAATTATCAAGGGGCTGCTGCGGTAAGTGGACAATATTTGGATTTGTTGAATCATGCGTTATTGGCAGGGGCCATGGCAGAGGGGGAAGCAGATAAGGAAAAATCCTCCGGTATATTAGCTATCATGCCGGATAAGTACAAAAAAATGCTGTTGGAGCCTGCAAGCTGTAAATACGATGTTGATGGCAGAGCTGCTAGGCGGATTATGGAACAGCTAAAGTATAGCAAATATTGTGAGTGAATGTTTTGCAGGAGTAAAATGTATGTCTAAAAACAAACATAGGTCAATAAGAATATCAGCCTGCTATATTGCGAAAAATGAAGCAGAAAATTTGGCGAAGTCTATTAAAAGCCTAAAAACTCAGGTAAATGAGATTGTGGTGGTAGATACCGGCTCTACAGATAATACCATAACTGTGGCTCGAAAATTAGGTGCCAGGGTATATAGTTTTCCTTGGCAGGATGATTTTAGTAAGGCTCGGAATTTTGCTTTAAGCAAGGCCAAGGGAGATTGGCTGATATTGCTGGATACTGATGAATATTTTACTGCTAAAACTGCTGGTAATATTCGTCAGGTAATTCGTCAGGCCAAGCAGGCAGATGGACTTTTGATTCAGATGGTGAATTATGATGTGGATAAGGCAGAAATACAGGATTATTTCTATCAATTGCGGATAGTTCGCAATCAGCAGGGACTTCACTATGAGGGAAAAATTCATGAGGAGCTGAAGTTATCTGAGGGCAAGTCAATGAAATTTCTTAGGATTCCCCCAGAAATGTTGGAGATTTATCATACTGGTTATGCCAGTAGTGTTTCTAGGCAAAAGTTGGAAAGAAATCTCAAGCTTTTGCAGCAGGCTGTGGACAATGGGCAATCTGAGGCAGATTTGGCTAGATATTTTTGTGATTGCTATTTAGGTCTGGGAGATATGGAGAAATGTACCTATTATGGTTGGCTAGATGTAAAGAAGGGGCGACAGTCGGTAAATTTCGGCAGTCGTTGTCATCGAGTGCTGATGGCTTATTATGGTGGTCGCAATGATGGAGAAAGCATTAGCAAAAGGCGGCAGCTGGCAGAAATTTCTACGGAGCAATATCCAGAGGTGCCGGATTTCTGGGCGGAATACAGTGAATGTTTATATCAGACTGGGGAATATGCGCAGGCCATAGCTGCTATGGAAAAGGCCTTGCAGCTGATGCAGGATTATCATGGTATGGAGCCTTCTATGCTGGTGGAAGGGCATATGGCACCTCAGTTAGAGGAGAGATTGCAGGTATTTCGTCAGGCACAGGCTGATTTAATTAATCAGGAAAAATCAACGATAAAACCTACAGAGGATAAATGCAATGGAGGTATTCAAATGGCTAGATTAAAGAACAAAATCAATAAAAATAGAATGAAGAAACGGAATAATCAGGCTAAGCAGGTATTGACCGGCTTGAAGCATGATATGCAGCAATTTATGGAGGCAGAGGATTATACTGCCGCTATGGATGTTATGGCTGAAATGGCAGCTAATAAGCAGATGGATGGGGAAATCATGTATTGGGGTGCCCAGTGTTATTTCTTCACTGGAGATTTTGAACGAGCCGAAAAATGGGTGAATAATGCATTAAATAATGGCTATAATAGCGTTGGTTTGAAAATGTTGTTGGCAACTCTGTGCATGACTGAGGATCGCAACAAGGATGCCTTCAAGCTGTGTGATGCAGTATTGACTGAAGGCATAGAGGGAATGTCCCAGCAGGATCAGGAAATATTTGATAATTTTATGGATAATATTAGTTATGGTTATGATGAGCTGGTGTCTGAATATCCAAAGATTAATGAATATTTACAGAAAAAGCAGGCTGACAATGAGGCCAACTCCCCTGTAAGTAAGTTGAAGCAGATGCTAAAAAGTAAGGAAGTGGAGGAAGCCAAGCCTCAGCAGGCGGAAGTTCAGGAAGAGGTAAAGACTGAGCCGGAGGAAGCTCCTAGTGAAGACAAGGCTCAGGCAGCGTTGGCTCGTTTGAGACAGCTGTTATCCAAGAATAAAGACAGTGAAGAAAAACAGGAAGAAAAAGAAGAAGTTATACCTGAGATACAGCAAGTAGAGGCACCTCAGCCTATAATGGAAGAATCTGATAATGTTCAGCAGAATGAGGCCGAAAAGGTAGATGTATCTGATACCTTGACCAAGATTGCTGCTAAGGAAATTTCTTTGGCGGAAAAGGTACGCCTGATTAATGTTTTTGCGGGGGGATGCTATCAGCAGGGAGATTGTCAGTCTGCCTTTGATTTATTGTCCGCTGCCTTGGAAATTGATGGACAGGATGCAGCAACCTTGAAAAATATTGCTTATACCTGCTTGTCTGCTGGTGAGCAGGAACAGGCTATATCCTTTGCTGCTAAGCTGCCAGTGGTAGATTTCGCTTTGCTGTATGCATTGAAGCAAAATTAAATCTATCTTTGTCAATGGTAGAAAGAGGAAACCATATGGTAAATACAAGTATTATCATTTTTGCGCAGGGTAGAGAGCAGCAGTTGGCTTCCTGTTTGTGGAGTATTGAAACTTTTACCTCCAAGGATTCCTATGAATTGTTTGTGATAGGTAAAGATCTGCAATTATCAGGGGAAGCTGCAACAAAGATAAAATATTTTGAGATAGAGGATAATCCAGTGGCTGCTATCAATAAAGCCATAGCCGATAGTAATGGCAGGGATATTGCCTTTCTTTATGGAGATACTGTGGTTACCAGCAATTGGCTGCCAAGGCTGCAGCAGGTTCTTTATAGTACAGAAAATTGTGGAGCAGTAGGACCAATTGGTTACAATAGCTCTATATATCAGTCAGTTCCCAGAGAGGCTCGAAAGGAATATTCCACTATTCGGGATATGGCCTTGGTGGCAGCTGAATATGCTGTTCATAATAAAGGGCAGGTAGGTCACAGCCTTTTCTTAGATGCATTTTGTATCTTATTCACCAGAGAAATATGGCAGAAATTTGGACCTTGGGTAGAGGAATATCAATGTCCTGCCAAGGCAGTTATGGATTATACAGTTAATTTAGTTAAGGCTGGTTATGATTGTTTGGTAGCCAAGGAAGTTTGGCTGCATAATAGTTTTTATACCTTGGATGAAGCCGATTATAGTGATGAGCAGGTATTTAGAAAAACACAGGGATTTGCTTCAAATTATTCCCTTGGCTTTAGAGGGGATATTTTAGAATTGGCTGATTTGCAGAAACCTCAGCTTACTATTATGGATATTGGTTGTGCCTGCGGTGGTACCTTGATGAAGGCCAGGGAAATGAACCCCAATGCACAGCTTTATGGTATAGAAATGTCTTCTGGGGCGGCAGCTGTAGCAGAGCATTTAGGTCAGGTATTTCAGGCTGATATGTTGACCATAGATAAACCAGAGCTGCTGGATAAATTTGATTATATCTTTATGGGAGATGTGCTGGAGCATATTGTAGATACAGATGGGGCTTTGGCCAAGGTTTATAGCTGGCTAAAAAAAGGAGGTAAGCTGATTGTCAGTGTGCCTAATATTGCTAACATTTCCATTATAACTAATATGTTAATGGGAAAATGGCATTATGTCGATAGTGGTATTTTGGACAAAACTCATATGAGATTTTTTACCTATAAGGAAAGGGTTGAGAATTTGACAAGACATAATTTTACTGTTAAGACAAGTGCTTATAGCCATTTAAAGTTTGAATCACCAGCTCCGGAGTTGCGTGAAGCCTTGTTAAATTTGCCTTTTATTAAGGTTGATCCTCAGGATTTGGATGCTTTCCAATGGGTTTTTGTGGCGGAAAAATAGTTTATAACGATTGGATAGAGGTACAATGGATTGGCAGAATTTTAATAAGAAAATGAATAGTTTGAGGCGGTGCATGAATGTAGGGGATTATGCCAAGGCCAGACCTCTCTATGAGCAGTTGCAGGCTGAATATAGTAGTAAGAATGACAGTGGTGCTGAATATAAGGCGATTGGTGGAGAGCTGGCGGAGATTTATGCAGCCATGGTGGTGGAAACCAATAGCCAGCAGGAGATTTCTCCAGCTATTGCTCAGTTGCAGGGGGGGGCAGGAGGGGCTTATCATGGCTTTTTGGTGGCTAGACTGTATTGGCAGGCCAAAAGGCATTTGCAGGCTTTAGGAGTGCTGGAGGAGCTTTGTCAATTAAGCTGGCAGGAAGATAAGCCGGTGATTCCTCCAGAAAATGATTTTTGGCAGGCTTCTCCTGGGGAAAAGGAAGTTATTCTTAATCTACTGGGACAGGCCTATAAGTATTTTGGTATGGCTCAGCAGGCAGCTCAGTGTTATCACTTGGCTAGTGAAGTGGCAGTATATTTTCCTGTTCAGGCAGCGGATTACAGTAATTACGTTTTTACTCTTCATTATATTTTTATGCCACAATGGGAGTATGTTGAGGCTCACAAGGAGTATAATATTCTTTATTCTGTGCTAAAGCCTTTTATCCATGATAGGCGTCACTTGAAGCGTCGGCAAAAAAAGCGAGGCAAGCTGAGAATTGGGTATATTTCTCCGGATTTCCGCCGTCATGTGGTGCTGTTGTTTATTTGGGCTATGGTTACCAAATACAATCGGCAGGATTTTGAGGTATATTGTTTTAGTAACTCCCCTACTGAGGATGAATATAGCAAATACATTCAGAAACAGGTGAATTTCTGGTGTAATATTTCCCAATTGCCTTTGCGGGATAAGGCTTTGTTGGTTTATCAGCAGGAGTTGGATATTCTGGTGGATTTGGCAGGTCATTCCCGGGATAATTGTCTGCCAGTACTGGGGTATAAGCCGGCACCGATTCAGATAAGCGGTATTGGTTATTTTGCTACGACGGGCTTGCAGGCGGTGGATTATTTTCTGTCAGATAAATATTTGGCTGCTGGCTGTGCCATGATTCCTGCTGAAAATAATCAGGTTATTGACGAGAATTTGCAGGCAACTGCCCTTGCCAGCAGTGAGAGTTTTACGGAGAAGCTGCTGGTATTGCCCCATTCTCATTTTTGTTATGTGCCTATCAAGGAAATGCCACCGGTACGGCAGACCCCTTGTATGTCCAAGGGATATATGACCTTTGGCAGCTTTAACAATCTTATTAAGGTGAATGATGTGGTGCTGGAGGCTTGGGGAGCAATTCTTAGGCAGGTGCCGGAGTCCAGACTTTTGCTGAAATGTGCCAGCCTAGATGATGCTGATATACGGGAGCTGTTTCGGCAAAAGCTATTGTCCTTGGGGTTAGTGGAGGAGCGTTTTCAGCTTAGGGGCTTTAGTGCAAATTATTTGCCAGAATATTATGAGATGGATATTGCTCTTGATACCTTTCCATATCCCGGTGGCGGTACTACCTGTGATGCCCTTTATATGGGTGTGCCGGTGGTGACTCTGGGGGATGGCAGTCATGGAGGAAATTTTGGCATTAGCCTGTTAAAGAATATAGGACTGGATTTTGCTTGCAGTTATTCTGTAGAGGAATATATTCAAAAGGCTCTCTTGCTGGCTCAGGATAGGGAACTTTTGAACGCCTTGCATCTTGGCTTGCGCAATATGATGGAAAATTCCCCTATTATGAATGAAAAGCAATATATGCAGGAGCTGGAGCAGGGGTATAAGCGTATTTGGCAAGAACTTTAGTGGGAGAGTATCTAATGCAGGAACAGTACAATAAGGCCTATGAATTGTATCAGGCTGGGAAATATAATGAGGCTTTGGCTGCCTTGCAGGATTTGCTGGATTTGTTGAAATCAGCAGAGAATGTACTTTGGCTGAGGCCTTGGCTATTGCAATGCTATATTCTTCGTAATCTGGATTGTCCAGTGCAGGAAATGGAAGTGCTGGAAGGCCTAGTGGAGAAGCTGGCCGGGATTGATAACCTGTCCGATGGTGATAGACAGCTTGGGGCAGAGATTTATAGTTTACTAGGAGAAGTGTGCTGTCGCTTAGGGGAGTGCTCCTTGGCTGTAGAGGCATTTTTGCAATCTGCTAACTGGGAGCAAGATAAAGCTCAAAAGCTGATAGAATACAGTAACGCTATTTTTACCACCAATTATTGTGATAATATTTCTCATGAGAGGTGGCATGAGCTTTATGATGGCTATAGAAAGTTGTTGCAGAATATTCAGCCTTTAAACGCCAAGCCTAAAGGTCATCAGAAAATACGGATTGGTTATTTGTCTGGGGATATTCGACGGCATCCCGTGGCATATTTTCTGCGTCCTTTGCTGGAATATGCCGATAGGGAGAGATTTGCCATTTATCTTTATCAGACTAATCAGGAGCAGGACAATTTGTCGGAGAAGCTTCATGGCTGGGCGGATTGTGTCTGCATGGTTTCAGGCGAGCTCCATGAAGAAATTGCTCAATGTATAGCAGAGGATGAAATTGATATACTGGTGGACTTGTCCGGTCACACCTGCGACAATCACTTGCCGGTGCTGGCTTACAGGCCTGCTCCGGTGGAGATTTCCGCCATAGGCTATTTTAACAGTACAGGTCTTTCCATTGATGGCTTTCTTTCAGATAAATATTGCAGTCCAAGTTCATACAATGAAGATTTTCAGGAGCCCTTACTGCAGCTTCCTGATACGCATTTCTGTTACAGTCCGGAATTTGACTATCCTCAGATAAGTTTGCAATCCCCTTGGCAGAAAAATGGTTATATAACTTTTGGCTGTTTTAATAATTTTAGCAAGGTGACAGATGAATTATTGCTGGTTTGGGCGCAGATTTTACAGCAATGTCCTCAAAGCAGGCTTATTTTGAAGCATAAGCTATTTGACAGTGCAGAGGGCAGACAATGGACGGTAAGGCAACTGGAAAATTTGGCCTTGCCTGTGGAGAGAATAGAGTTGCGAGGGTTTTCGGCAGATTATCTGCAGCAATATAATGATGTGGATATTGCCCTAGATACCTATCCTTATACAGGAGGGCTAACCACTATGGAGGCATTGCTTATGGGAGTGCCGGTGGTGAGTCGATATGGCAGTAGGCATGGTACAAGATTTGGCCTTAGCTTTTTAAGCAATATAGGGCTGGATATGCTGGCAGCAGCTAATTGGCAGGAATATGTGCAAAAGGCCCTGCTGTTGGCGCAAAATCCGGAACTATTACAAGACCTACGCCACCAAATTTCTCAATTAGTAAAAAACTCCCCATTGATGGATGGGAAAAGTTACTGTCAGGCTGTGGAGAAACTATATATTCGCTTGTATAAAAAGAGAGGCTTATCATAATTTAATTTGCGGGAATTGTTTAGTAATTAGAATGTTAGTTGTTTTTATTAGGTGAATAAAGTATAATATTGTTGGGGGTGGGATTATGGGTGAAAAGGATATTACGCAGAAGAATTTTGAAGCATACAATGATGTTGTAGCGGATATTGTTAATGGTAGTTTATTCGATGGTGAAGAGATTATTAAAGCAGATAGTCTTATTGATGCACAGCCATTCTCCCAATATAAGGCTGATAAAGGTACAGTCCATGAGCAGGAGCGGGATGTTGCTAAGTATTGCATGGATATGAATTGTAATATTCGTCTTGCGTTGATTGGTTTTGAGAATCAAACTGCTATTGATCAGGATATGCCACTAAGAGTTATTGGTTACGATGGGGCATCTTATCGCGATGAACTTAATCAGGATAAAATGGCGGTAGATAGTAATGGCAATAAGTCTACTAATATTTGCAATAAACGCTATCCTGTTGTAACCTTGGTTTTATATTTTGGTAAAAGACCATGGAAAAAGCCCTTGTGTTTATATGATGTATTGGATATACCAGATAAATTAAAACCATTTGTTAATGATTACAAAATTAATTTGATAGATGTTCCAAGGTTGACACCAGAGCAGGTGGAGAATTACAAAGGTGATTTTCAAATTATTGCTGACTATTTTGTCCAGACTTCTAATGGTAAGGAATATGTGCCAAGTATTAAGAAAATTCAGCATGTGGATAGTATGTTAAAGCTAATATCCGTCTTGGCTAATGATGAACGCTATGTAGATTGTATGGAAAGTGAAAGCATGGAAATGGAGGTAGTCAATATGTGTGATGTATTAGATAGAGTAGAATCTCGTGGAGAGGTTCGTGGCATGGAGAAAACTAGAAAAGAAATGATTCTTAATATGCTTAAAGAGAATATCAGTGTTGACACCATTGCCAGAGTTGCGAAGCTTACTGCTGACCAGGTAATCGCTATTGGGAAAAAGGCTGCGGTTTTATAAAGCAAATACAAAATAAAAGATGTCTGATGTGGGGGCCATTATAGCTCTTATCAGACATCTTTTTTATTTTGTATTGTGCCTATCAAGGCATAAGAAAACCCGCCTTCAGCTCCGAAACTTAGGCGGGTGTTTTCTTATTTTGCAGTGGCTAGGGTGCTGTCCTCTTCTTCCTCAGTCTCGTTATTCTGCATACGGGCGGAGAGATAGTTGGCAGCCAGGGAGCCGGAAATATTATGCCATACGCTGAAGATGGCTCCTGGGATGGCAGCAGCTGCTCCGAAGTGAAGCATTGCCAGAGAGGTGGCCAGACCACTGTTCTGCATACCTACCTCAATGGAAACAGCCTTGGTCTTGGCCAAATCCATGCCCAGCAGCTTGCCAATAGCAAAGCCATAGCTATAGCCCAGCAGGTTATGAAACATAACAACCAGCATAATCAGGGCACCGGTTTCCATGATTCTCTGAGAGCTAACAGAAACTACACCACCTACAATCAGCACGATGGAAGTAACGGAAATTAGAGGCAGAACCTTGATTGCTCTTTCTACAGCACTGCGGAACAGGGTGTTAATTACAATGCCCAGTACAATAGGAGCTACCACCATCTTCAAAATAGAAATCATCATGGCAGAAAGGGAAATCTCAATCCATGCTCCAGCCAGCCACCAGGTAAGCAGTGGGGTAACAATAGGTGCCAGAATGGTGGTAGTCATGGTCATGGAAACAGACAGAGCCACATCACCCTTGGAAAGATAGGTCATAACATTGGAGGAAGTACCGCCAGGGCAGGTACCAACCAGAATAACGCCAGCGGCCAAATCAGCAGGCAGGCCAAAGGCATGAGCCAGCATCCAAGCCAGGAATGGCATAACAGTAAACTGAGCCAGTGCACCTACCATTACATCCTTGGGGCGCTGAAAGACCAGCTTGAAATCGCTGATTTTCAAGGTCATACCCATGCCAAACATAACAATGCCCAACAGGATGGTAATATATGGAGCAGACCACTTGAAGGTAATTGGCTCATACAAGGCAATGGCAGCTACAACAATAACAAAAACAGCCATATACTTTGAGACAAAATTGCTGAATTTTTCTAATGAGTTCATAATAATGACATCTCCCTTTACAAGTTTACACATTTTTTAATAAGTGTGATTTGTATAATACTCCAGTTAGATATAAATGTCAAACCTAAATTAAAGAAAACTGATTTAGTGATGGCATATCCTGAAAGTTTACTGGCATTAAAATATTTACGAGGGATATTGCCTTGAAACTGACACTTGACAAATATGCTATATTGGTGGTGTATGTTCCTGTGGATTTGTGGTATAATATGACGAGATATTTCAGATACTAATCTTAATGAAAGGAGGATGTTTGTGAAGATAAAGGGCTTACAGCTAACGGATATTTTAATTATTGTGCTTATGAGTGCCGTTATTGGCTTGGATATGGATTTTGCCAAGCTGGATACCATAGATTATGTGTGCTTAGGGGCATTTGCTTTTTGGCTTTTGGCTTTGGTGGCCAGACTTTATATTGCCAATAGGAAGGACTAAAAATGAAAAAATATTTGCAGATTATCTGCGGTTTAATATTGTGCTGTACCATGCTGTTAACAGGCTGTGGTCAGAGCGGAGGGCAGTCCTCAGATACTGCCACCACTAACAGCAAGGCTGAGGCCAAGGGCCAGCTAACCATTAGTATGCTGGATATTGGTCAAGGGGATGCAGTGCTGATTCAGACTGGTGCCAAAAATATTCTTATTGACACCGGTGATGATAAATACTATGAGGATGGCAAAAAGGGCAAGGAAAACACTCAGTTGTTGACCGAGCTGCAGAAGCTGAAAATTGACCATATTGATACTTTGGTAATGACTCATGCCCATGCAGACCATATTGGTAAAGCTGACAAGGTTATTGCTCAATACGGTGTGAAGGAGCTGGTTTACAACGGTATTCCTTCTACCAGCAAGTATTTTATCAATGCTCTTAAGGCTGCCAAGGCCAATGGCACTCAGCAGGTAAAGGTAAAGGCTGGGGATGTGCTGGATTTTGGCAATGGTGTGTCCTTTGAGATTGTTTCCCCTAGTCAAAGCTTGATAGATGAAGATACAGCAGCTATTAAGGCTAAGAAAAAGGTGGATGTAAACAACGAATCTGTAGTAGGCCGGTTGACCTTTGGCAATTTTGCCATGCTCTTTACGGGAGATGCCGAAGGGCCTGTGGAGAAAGAAATGGTAGCTTCCTATGGCAAAAAGCTGAAATGCCAGGTGCTGAAGGCTGGCCATCACGGCAGTAAAACCTCCTCTACAGCAGAGTTTTTGAAGCTGGTACAGCCAGAAAGCGTGGTTATGTCCTTGGGGGTAAACAACCAATACGGACACCCTCATGAGGCTTTGCTGAACAGATTGCAGAAGCAGGGTATCAAGAATATCTATCGTACTGATGCAAATGGCACCATTACCATTGTCAGCGATGGCAGCAGCTACAGTATAACCACGGAAAAATAAATCCCAAGGTTTTTGCTTCCAAGGTGTTGGGGAGTATCTGCTTTGGGTTGCAATAAAGGGGTGCTGAAAATGATTTCAGGATATATTGATCGCATAGAGGAAGGCATTGCGGTAATTCTCCTTAATGATGGAGATTACCAGCTGAATTATCCAGCGGAGCTTTTGCCAGAAAATCTAGGCGAGGGGGATTATATTAATCTTTTTATAGAAAAAGACGAGGAAAAACAGGAGGCAATGCTGCAGGAGGCATTGTCCCTAATGGATGACTAAGGAGATGTCGTAGTGCTTTTGAATTTGATTAGACAGAGGCTGTGGCAAATGACTATGGCCGTATTTTTGTTGGTGGGAATGCTGGTGGCTATACCTGGAGTCAATCAGGCTCAGGCGGCAGGAACTCACGAATTAAATTATTTTAACTATGAAACCTATACCCATGAGGGGAGAAACTGGCTTCGCATCGAGCTGGGCCTTAAGGGTGGAGAGGTTAAGTACAGCACAAATGTGAGGGAACTGACACCGAAGCAGCTTCATGTAGTGCTGGAGGATACCAGCCGTGGCAAGGTGAAATCCGATATTTCTCTGGATAGAAAAATTGCCAAATACCTGACCATGCGTCAGGAGGGCAGCAATAATCTGGATGTAATGATTTCCTTAAATAAGCCAGTGGCAGATCAGGCCTACAAGGTGTATACTGCTGATAAGGACCGGAAGGCCAAGAAGCCTTATCGGCTGGTAATTGAAATTGCTGCGGACAAGCTGGCTTCTGAATATGAGGTGGAAAAGCCTCAAGTGGATGCCTTTGATGGACTGCAGGGACGGAAGATTGTGCTGGATCCAGGTCATGGCGGCAGTGATAGCGGTGCCATCGGCCCTAATGGTCTGAAGGAAAAGGATGCCACTCTGGCTATCAGTCAGAATGTAGCCAATATCCTCCGCAATTCCGGGGCTATTGTAACCATGACCAGAGATACAGATGTGGATGTATATGGTCCTATGGCCAGTGACCGCAATGAGCTGCAGGCCAGAGTTGATGTAGGCAATCGGGATGCAGGGAATCAGATTTTTGTCAGCATTCACTGCAACGCTTTTACCTCACCTACAGCTCATGGCACAGGTACTTATTATTTTGCCAGCAGCTTCCGAGGTCAGCTTTTGGCCGAAAGCATCAATGATGCCATTGTGGCAGATACTGGCTTGGCAGATAGAGGCCCACAGACCGCCCGGTTCTATGTGCTGAAAAACTCCAATATGCCGGCTGTTCTGATAGAAACTGCCTTTATCAGCAATTATCAGGAGGAGGCCTTGCTGGGAGACAAGGATTTCCAGTATAAGATAGCAGTGGCTATCTGCAAGGGTATTAGTCAATATTTTAGAATGAAGTAAAAAGGGGAGAGCAAGATGAAGTTAAAGAGTATTCTGGTTCTGGCACTGACTTTGCTATGTGCAATGGTGCTGGCGGGATGTGATGAACAAAAACAGGGAGAGGCTGGCAGTAAGACCGTGGTATCCAGTAGCTCCAGCTCTAGCTCTTCCTCCAGCAGTTCTTCTCAGAGCGGTTCCAAGGCCAAGCTGGTTAATATTAAGGTGTATTATCCTGATGAAAATGCTACTGGCCTGGTGGCTGTAGAAAAGAGCATCAAGGATACAGATAATAAGTACCAGGCTGCTGTGGAGGCTCTTATGGCTGGTACTGAAAAAAAAGGCTTGGCCAATGTGTTCCCTAAGAAGGCAAAGCTGTTGCAGGTAACTGTTAGCGGCAAGGTAGCCAAGGTGGATTTCAGTCGTGAGTTGCAGAAGAATTTCGTAGGCGGTTCTACCGGTGAGGAAATGCTGGTAGGTTCTGTAGTCAACACTTTGACGGAGTTCCCAGAAATTCAAAAGGTACAGATTTTGGTAGATGGCCAGGAGGTAGAAACTCTTTCCGGCCATATGGACCTTAGTCAGCCTTTGCCTCGTATGACTGAGCTGTTAAAGTAAATATACGGTAATAAATATCCTGCTGAAAGGTGAAAATATCCATGACCACTGTCTGGACGCTTCATCTGTCAGCAGGATTTTTTTATGGCAACTTAAATAGGAAAAAAGTACAAAAGTCGGTAGAGGATGGATAGATACTTTCATAAAACAATATTTATTGGTATAATATAAGTGTAAATGAGTTTTAGGTTTTGGGGTATAGAGAATTGTAAAGGAGGCAGGACAATGGGACTGATTAAAGCAGCTTTAGGTGCGGCTGGGGGCGTTATGGCGGACCAATGGAAGGAGTATATTTATTGTGAAAGCATGCCTGCTGATGTGCTGGTAACCAAGGGACAGAAGCGGACAGGCAAGCGAAGCTCTAATACCAGTGGTGAGGACAATGTTATTACCAACGGCTCTCTTATTGCAGTTAACGAAGGCCAGTGTATGCTGATTGTGGAAAATGGCAAGGTAGTAGATGTTTGTTCCGAGGCAGGGGAATACAAATATGATACATCCTTGGCACCATCGGTATTTACCGGTAACCTTTCCCAGACTGTGGGAGAGGTATTCAAGCAGATTGGCAAGCGGTTTACCTTTGGGGGAGATGCTGGTCAGGATCAGCGGGTGTATTTCTTTAACACCAAGGAAATTATTGGCAACAAATACGGCACGCCAAATTCCATTGCCTTTAAAGTAGTGGATCCGGATATTGGCTTCAAGATGACCATGTCCCTGCGGTGCTTTGGTGAGTACAGCTATCGTATTACCAATCCGATTTTGTTCTACACCAATATCTGTGGCAATGTACAGCAGGAATATACTCGAGCTGAAATTGACAGCCAGCTAAAGAGTGAGCTTTTGACAGCTCTCCAGCCTGCCTTTGCCAAGCTTTCTGCCATGCGGATTGAATATGATGAAATCCTGGCTCATACTATGGAGCTGGCAGATTCCCTTAATGAGGTGCTTAGCAAGAAATGGTCTGAGTACAGAGGCATTGAGATTGTAAACTTTGGTATTAATTCCATTAAGGCCAGCGACGAGGATGAAGCCAAGCTGAAGGAGTACCAGAGCAGAGCAACATTGGTAAATCCTAATATGCGTACAGCTTATATGGCTGGTGGTATGACGGAGGCTATGGGAGCAGCAGCTCAGAATGAAGGGGCTGGCCCAGCTATGGCCTTTATGGGTATGGGCATGGCTCAGAATGCCGGTATGATGGGGATGCAGGCCTTTGGTCAGCAGTCTCAACAACAGCAGATGCCACCTCAGGCTCCACCACCCCAGGCACCAGCGCCAGCTCCGGCTCAGCCTGCAGCTTCATCGGCAGACAGTTGGACCTGCAGTTGTGGTGCCGTGAATACAGGAAAATTCTGTATGGAATGTGGGGCCAAGAAACCTGAAGCTCAGGCGGGCTGGCCTTGCAAATGCGGTGCGGTGAACAAGGGACGTTTCTGCTCCGAATGTGGCAGCCCCAAGCCGGCTGCAGCACCTTTGTACCGCTGTGACAAATGCGGCTGGGAGCCAGAGGACCCTAAAAATCCGCCAAAGTTCTGTCCAGAATGTGGCGATCCCTTTAATGATAGCGACATAGTTTAATGGGCCAATGTGCCTTGGGAAAAGGTTGGGAGGGGAAAAATATGGCAGATACTTCTGTAAGCTTCAAATGCCCCAATTGTGGTGGCCCCTTGGCCTACAAGCCAGGTCAGGGTGAAAAAATCCAATGTGAGTACTGTGAAACAGAATTTGACGTAGAAACCTTGGAAAAGCTTTATGCCCAGTCCAGAGAGGAGGCTGCAGCAGCGGAAAAAGCCCAGGAGTCTCAGTGGAAGCCAGAGAATGCAGGCAGTGATTGGCAGGAAGAGGATATAGCTGGTATGCGTACCCTAAGCTGTCCCTCCTGCGGAGCGGAGATTGTCTGCGATGAAAACACTATGGCTACCCAGTGCTGCTATTGCGGTAATCCTACGCTGGTACCGGGGAAATTCAGTGGTGGCTTGAAGCCGGATTATATTATTCCTTTTGTGAAAACCAAGGAAGATGCTATTGCCCAGATGAAGAAATTCTATAGAGGCAAATGGCTGCTGCCTTCTAATTATGCCTCTGCTAGTCGTTTGGAAAAGGTGCAGGGCATGTATGTGCCTTTCTGGCTCTTTGATGCCTCTGTGGAGGGACATGCTCAGTTTAGTGCTAGCAATTCCCGCAGTTGGGATGATGGGGATGAAACCATTACCGAAACTGACCATTATACCTGTGTACGGCAGGGAACTATGGATTTTCATCGGGTGCCGGTGGATGGCAGCAAGAGTATGGACGATGGCTATATGCAAAGCATTGAGCCTTATGATTATCAGGGCATGAAGGAATTTACCACCACCTATATGGCTGGCTATCTGGCAGACAAATATGATGTAACCGCGCAGGATGCCTGCCCTATTGCGGACAAGCGGATAAGCTATACTGCTGGAGAACAGCTAAAGGAAACTGTGACAGGCTTTGATTCCGTATCGGTCAGCTCCTGTCATATTGTGAAAAATAATAGCAATACCTCCTATGCTATGGCTCCTGTGTGGATTCTCAGCAGTCAGTATGAGGGCAAGACTTACACCTTTATGATGAATGGTCAGACCGGCACCATGGCAGGCTCCCTGCCAGTGGACAAGAAGAAGGGGAAGCTCTTTGGGGCTTTGGCAGGGTTGATAACCCTACCTTTAACCTACTATATAAGCAAATGCATTTGGTATGTGCTGACAAATTAGCAGGGAGGAAAAGTCTATGCATAAGAAAATATTGACAATTTTTGCCTTGCTTATGCTGTTGGTGTCTGTAGCAGCAGCCCAGAACAGCCCCCAGGATTTTCCGATGGTTCATGATGAGGCTAAGCTCATGACTACTCAGCAACAGCAGGATTTGGAGCAGAAGCTGAGAGAGCTGAATGCTAAATACAATATCAAGGTGGCAGTGCTGACCATGAAAAAAGTACCTGGAGCCAAGGAAGTCAAGGAAATCAGGGAATACGGCAAGGCATTTCTTTTTCAGCATTATCGGGATTTGGAAAACAATAATGGTTCCGTTATTTTCTTTCAGGTAACCAGCAGCAGAGATTTTATGGTAATTACTGATAACAATATGCGTCTTAGGATTACAGATGGAGAGGGCTATCCCTATTTGGAGGAACGGTTTTTGGAGCATCTAAAGGATGGTAATTATTATCAGGCCTACAGTGAATATGCCGATGGGGTAGATTATCTCTGCGCATATTATGAGGAAAATGATGGGGAGCCTTATAGTCCTTTTAACGAATTTAGCTGGGCAGGACTTATTGGCGGCATATTGCTTTCAGGCTGCCTAGGCTATGGTTTTTACGGTTTTTTGGTTTCCCGTATGTCCAATGTGGCTTTCAAATTTGAGGCAGGGGAGTATTTGAACAAGGATTCCTTCAATCTAACCCATAGTGAGGATAATTTTCTGTACACTAGCAGAACTGTGGTGAAGCACAAGAGCAAGGATGATGATAGCAGCTCTAGTTCCAGTTCTAGCTACAGCGATAGTGATAGCGGAGGCGGTGGCGGCAAATACTAAAGATATTTCCTCAACCTATACTTTATATTTTGTGTTTAATATGATATACTAACTCTGCTTTTGTGTTGAAGATAAGGAGGATATAAAGTGGATCTTAGTATCATGGAATTAGTTAAAACAATAATCCTGGGTATAGTTGAGGGGTTGACAGAATGGCTGCCTATTAGCAGTACCGGTCATATGATTCTGGTAGATGAGTTTATTCAGTTGGATGTGTCCAAGGCTTTTATGGATATGTTCCTAGTGGTTATTCAGCTAGGTGCTATCTTGGCCGTTGTGGTGTTGAATTTTGAGAAACTGAATCCTTTTTCTCATTGGAAAACCAAGCGGGAGAAGAAGGAAACCTTTCAGTTGTGGTACAAGGTTATTTTTGCCTGCATACCGGCTGCTGTAATTGGCCTTACTTTTAATCACTACATGGAGGAGCATTTTATGACTGCTCCCGTGGTGGCCTTTACCTTGATTTTTTACGGCGTGATGTTTATTTTGGTGGAAAATTACAATAAGAATCGTCGACCAGCAGTAACTGATTTGAATAAGCTGAGTTATAAAACAGCCTTTATTATCGGTCTGTTTCAGGTACTGTCTCTGGTGCCTGGTACCTCTCGTTCTGGCTCTACTATTCTGGGCGGTATTCTCTTTGGTGCTTCCCGCTATGTGGCGGCAGAATTTACCTTCTTCCTGGCAATTCCAGTTATGTTTGGTGCCAGCCTGTTGAAGTTGGTAAAATTTGGTTTCCATTATACTGGGGCAGAAATCTTTATTTTGGTAGTAGGCATGGCCACAGCATTTGTGGTATCTATTATTTCCATCAAATTCCTGCTGCAGTATATCAAGAACAATGATTTCAAGGCCTTTGGTTATTATCGTATTGTGTTGGGTATTATCGTTATTGCCTACCTGTTTTTGGTAGGAGATCCTACCCTGCAGTAAGCTGATAAAATGTGGTCTTAAGGAGTTTGTATATGAGATTTGTATCATGGAATGTTAATGGACTGAGGGCCTGCTTGACCAAGGGATTTATGGAGTCCTTTCGGGAGGTAGATGCGGATATTTTCTGCGTGCAGGAAACCAAGATGCAGCCGGGACAGGCTATTTTGGAACTGCCGGGATATAAGCAGTATTGGAATAGTGCGGAGAAAAAGGGCTATTCCGGTACTGCGGTCTTTAGCCGGGTAGAGCCTTTGAGTGTTTCCTATGGCTTGGGTATTGAGGAGCATGACCATGAGGGCCGGGTAATTACTCTGGAGCTGGAGGATTATTATATGGTAACGGTTTACACCCCAAATTCCCAGAAGGAGCTGGCTCGCCTCAGCTATCGTATGGAGTGGGAGGTGGCTTTCCGTCAGTTCCTGCAGGAGCTGGATAAAAAGAAGCCGGTTATTGTCTGTGGTGATTTGAATGTGGCTCATACAGAAATTGATTTGAAGAATCCTCGTACCAATCACAAAAATGCAGGCTTTACCGACCAGGAAAGAGGCAAGTTTGAGGAACTGTTGGCAGCAGGCTTTACAGATACCTTCCGTTACATTTATCCAGATGTAACTGGGGCTTATACCTGGTGGTCTTATCTCCGCAAGGCAAGAGCTAACAACTCTGGATGGCGGATTGACTATTTCCTGACCTCTAACCGTCTTCAGCCGCAGATAAAATCTGCTACTATCTACAATGAGATTTTTGGCAGTGACCATTGTCCGGTAGGCTTGGAACTGTCCTAAGGGATAAATGCTGGGGATATGTACAGGTTTACAGGATTTTGCTTGAAAATTTTTGTCTGCTGTGATACAATACATCGCAGTTGAATATATAAGGCGACGATAAAGAAAGTAGTCTGTGGTGAATACTCCCAGCGAGCCGGAGAGGGTGTGAGTCCGGCAGCAGTAGCGATAGATGAAAATCACTTTGGAGCTGCAGGTCGAGACCATTTTGGTGTTAGGCTGTGCCGGGCTCTCCCGTTATAGAGATAGTGTATGATGGTACATGAAATAGGTGGTTGCAAGGCACCCAATTTTGAATTTTAGCTCTTGTCCTATTTTGGGACAGGAGCTTTTTTATTTTGCAAGGAGGAAAGACTGTGTACAACAAAGTCGATACGAATCTGAACTTCGTGGATAGAGAAGCCGAAGTTCTGAAGTTTTGGAAGGAAAATGATATTGCCAACAAGTGTATCAGTAACCGTGAGGGCTGTGATACCTTTACCTTTTACGATGGCCCTCCTACTGCCAACGGCAAGCCTCATATTGGCCATGTGCTGACTCGTGTTATCAAGGATATGCTGCCTCGTTATCAGTCCATGAAGGGCAAAAAGGTTCTCCGAAAGGCTGGTTGGGATACCCACGGTCTGCCTGTTGAGTTGGAGGTAGAGAAGCTGCTGGGCCTGGATGGCAAGGAGCAGATTGAGAAGTACGGCATTGAGCCATTTATCAAGAAATGCCGTGAGTCTGTTTGGAAGTACAAGGGCATGTGGGAGGAATTTTCCGATGTAGTAGGTTTCTGGGCAGATATGGAGCATCCATATATTACCTATGAAAATGATTATATTGAGTCTGTATGGTGGGCACTGAACGAAATCTGGAAGAAGGGCCTGCTGTACAAGGGCCACAAGGTTGTACCTTATTGCCCTCGCTGTGGTACGCCTTTGTCCTCCCATGAGGTAGCTCAGGGCTATAAGGATGTTAAGGAACGTTCCGCTATGGTAAAATTCAAGGCTAAGGACGAGGATAATACCTACTTCCTGGCTTGGACTACTACTCCTTGGACTTTGCCTTCCAACCTGGGCTTGGTAGTAAATCCAGAGGTTGATTACGTAAAGGTTTCTTATGAAGGTCAGAACCTTATTATGGCTGAGGCTCTGGTGGAGTCTGTTTTTGCCAATAAGGAAGGGGAGCACCCTGTTCTGGAGCGCTTCAAGGGCAAGGCCTTGGAATATCGTGAGTATGAGCCTCTTTATCCATATGCAGAGGGCAAAATCAAGAAGAAGGCCTTCTATGTAATGTGCGATGGCTATGTAACCACCAGTGATGGTACTGGTATTGTTCATACTGCCCCAGCCTTTGGTGAGGACGATGCTAGAGTTTGCCGTGCATATGATATGCCTTTCGTGCAGTTTGTTGATGCCAAGGGTAATATGACTGAGGATACTGATTGGCCAGGCACCTTTGTTAAGGATGCAGATCCATTGATTCTGGATGATTTGAAGGCTACAGGCAAGCTCTTCAAGGCACCAAAGTTTGAGCATAGCTATCCTCACTGCTGGCGCTGTGATACTCCATTGATTTACTACGCTCGTGAATCATGGTTTATCAAGATGACTGCTGTAAAGGAGCAGTTGATTGCCAACAACAATACCATTAACTGGATTCCAGATGCCATCGGCAAGGGCCGTTTTGGCGAGTGGTTGGAGCACGTACAGGATTGGGGCATCAGCCGTAACCGTTATTGGGGAACTCCACTGAATGTTTGGGAGTGCTCCTGCGGTCATCAGCATTCCATTGGCTCCATTGCGGAGCTGAAGTCCATGTCTGATAACTGCCCAGAGGATATTGAGCTCCATCGTCCATATATTGATGCCGTTACCATTAAGTGCCCAGAGTGCGGCGGGGAAATGAAGCGTGTACCAGAGGTTATTGACTGCTGGTTTGATTCCGGCTCCATGCCTTTTGCTCAGTGGCATTATCCATTCGAGAACAAGGAGATTTTTGCGGAGCGTTATCCTGCTGACTTCATTTCTGAAGCTGTAGACCAGACTCGTGGCTGGTTCTATTCTCTGCTGGCTATTTCCACCTTGCTCTTTGACAATGCTTCCTACAAGAATGTTATTGTCCTAGGCCATGTACAGGACAAGGATGGCAAGAAGATGAGTAAGTCCAAGGGCAACGCTGTAGATCCTATGGATGCATTGAGAAAGCATGGCGCAGATGCTATTCGCTGGTATTTCTATGAAAACAGTGCTCCTTGGCTGCCAAATCGCTTCCATGATGATGCAGTGCAGGAAGGCCAGCGCAAGTTCATGGGTACTCTTTGGAATACCTATGCTTTCTATGTGCTCTATGCCAATATTGACAATTTTGATGCTACTAAATATGAGCTGGAATATGATAAGCTGTCCGTTATGGATAAATGGCTGTTGTCCCGCCTGAATACATTGATTAAGGCCGTAGACAACAATCTGGCTAACTACAAGGTTACTGAGACTGCCAAGGTATTGCAGGACTTTGTTGATGAGCTGTCCAACTGGTATGTACGCCGCAGTCGTGAGCGCTTCTGGGGCAAGGATATGAATCAGGATAAGATTAATGCCTACATGACCTTATACACCGCTCTTACTACTGTAGTGAAGCTGGCTGCTCCAATGGTGCCATTTATTACAGAAAGCATTTATCGCAATCTGGTTTGTAGTGTAGATGATAAGGCACCTATTTCTGTCCATCTTTGTGACTTCCCTGTAGCTAATGAGGCTTTCATTGATACTGAGCTGGAGGCAGAGATGGAGCTGGTACTGGAAATCGTTGTTCTGGGACGTGCTGCCCGCAATGCTTCCAATATCAAGAACCGTCAGCCTATTGGCAATATGTATGTAAAGGCTGACCGTCAGCTGGATGATTTCTTCAAGGAGATTGTAGCCAGCGAGCTGAATCTGAAGGCTGTATCCTTCAAGGATGATATGGAGGAATATCTCTCCTATAGCTTCAAGCCACAGTTCAAGGTACTTGGTCCAAAGGTTGGCAAGCAGATTGGTGAGGTAAAGGCTGCTCTGGCTGGTATTAACGGCCATGCTGCCAAGGCTGAGCTGGAGTCTACTGGCAAGCTGAAGCTGACCTTGAAGTCTGGCGAAGTAGAGCTGCTGCCAGAGGATGTGGATATTACCATGTCTCAGACTGAGGGCTTTGCTACCCAGCGTTATGGCAATGTAACTATTGCTCTGGAGACTACTCTCAGCCAGGAGCTGATTGAGGAGGGCTTTGTCCGTGAAATCATCAGCAAGCTCCAGACCATGCGCAAGGAGAATGGCTTCCAGGTAGTAGACCATATTACTGTTTATGCTGCTGGCAATGATAAGCTGGTGGATATTATGAGCCGTAACGAGGACTTCCTGAAGAAGGTAGTTCTGGCTGATAAGGTGGTTTATGGTTCCACTGAGGGCTTTGTAAAGGAATGGAATATTAACGGTGAGGATATTACTCTGGCTGTTAAATAAGATTTAAGACAAAAAAAGGATTACTGGCTTGGCCGGTAGTCCTTTTTTGTTGCGTGGATTATATACATGGGAAAAATTTGTCATACAAGTTTTTTTGTACTAAAATGGGATATGTGTATATATGGTTATGAATGGAGTGTTTGCTTTATGAATATGGATCAACTGCAATTGAAGCAGAGTGCATATATAAAAAAGGTAAATGGCACCGGCTCCCTGCGGCATCATCTTTTGGATATGGGACTTACCAAGGGCACAGAGGTTACTCTGCAAAAGATTGCCCCTATGGGAGATCCGATTCAGATTGAGGTGCGGGGGTATGAACTAACCCTGCGCCTTGCCGAGGCAGCCTTGATAGAAATAGAAAATATTCATCAGCGGCAGCTGGTGGACAAGGTGGAGCCTGTTCGCTATGAGCCAGTGCCCCATCCTGGTATGGGTGAGCTGGGACAGGCAGAGAGCTATGAGGCTCATGCCAAGGCTCCTGTACTGCCCAAGGGCAGGAAGATTACCTTTGCTTTGGCTGGTAATCAGAACTGTGGCAAAACCACTCTTTTTAATCAGCTCACAGGCGCCAATCAGCATGTAGGTAATTTTCCTGGGGTAACAGTGGATAGAAAGGATGGTACTATTCGTGACCATCCAGAGGCTGTGGTAACGGATTTGCCGGGGATTTATTCTCTATCACCTTATTCCAGTGAGGAAATTGTTACCAGAGAATTTCTTTTGCAGGAAAAGCCTACAGGGATTATTAATATTGTGGATGCTTCTAATCTGGAGCGGAATCTCTGTCTTACCATGCAGCTGATGGAGCTGAATATTCCTATGGTGTTGGCCTTGAATATGATGGATGAGGTTCGTTCCAACGGTGGCAGTATTCGTATTAATATGTTGGAAAAAATGCTGGGCATACCTGTAGTGCCTATTTCTGCCGCCAAAAACGAGGGTATTGACGAACTGGTTAGCCATGCCATTCATGTGGCACGCTACGGAGAAGTGCCTACCAGAATAGATTTCTGCCCTGATAACGAAGGCCAGGGAGAGTCTTTAGGCGCTGTTCACCGCTGTATTCATGCGGTGGCTCATATGGTGGAAATGGAAGCCAATAATGCAGATTTGCCAGTGCGATTCTGTGCTACCAAGCTGATTGAAAAGGATGCTCCTATTGAGGAGCAGTTGAATTTGCCATCAGAGAAGCAGGAGGCCTTTGAGCATCTGGTTTCTATTTTGGAAACGGAAACCGGTCTGGATAGGGAAGAAGCCATTGCAGATATGCGGTTTAATTTCATTGAATCCCTTTGCAAAAAGACCGTGGTTCATCCTCATGAAAGCAAGGAGCACAAGCGCAGTGTCCAGATTGATCGTCTGCTGACAGGAAAGTACACAGCTATTCCCTGCTTTTTGGCTATTATGGCGGTGGTTTTCCTGATGACCTTTAATTTGCTGGGAGCTTGGCTGTCTGATTTAATGGAAATCGGTGTGGATGGCATTATTAATCTGATTGATGCTGGACTGACAGCTTGGCAGATAAATCCTGTGGTTCATGCTATGGTGGTGGAAGGTGTTTGCAATGGTATTGGCAGTGTAATTAGCTTTTTGCCTACTATTGTTACCCTGTTTCTATTCCTGTCAATTATGGAGGACAGCGGTTATATGGCCAGAGTAGCCTTTGTGATGGACAAGCTGCTGCGAAAAATCGGCCTGTCTGGCCGCAGTTTTGTGCCTATGCTTATTGGCTTTGGCTGCAGTGTGCCTGCCATTATGTCCACCAGAACCCTGTCCAGTGAACGGGATAGAAAAATGACCATATTGCTTACTCCCTTTATGAGCTGCAGCGCCAAATTGCCGATTTATACCCTGTTGATAGCGGCTTTTTTCCCTCGTGGCTATCAGGCTGTAGTTATGCTGAGTTTGTATCTTTTAGGTATTATTTGCGCTATTGGCTATGCCCTGGTTTTGCAGAAAACCTTCTTTAAAGGGGAGCCAGTGCCCTTTGTGATGGAATTGCCCAACTATCGTATTCCTTCGGCCAAAAGCGTTGTGCGTTTGATTTGGGATAAGGCCAAGGGCTTTGTGCAAAAGGCCTTTACCATTATTTTTGTAGCCTCTGTGCTGATATGGTTTATGGAAAACTTTGATATCAGGTTGAATCTGGCAGCTACCCCAGAGGATAGTTTGCTGTCTTTGTTGGGCAGTGTGGTGGCTCCAATTTTCAGTCCTTTAGGTTTTGGGGATTGGCGTATTTCCACCGCCTTGATTACGGGCTTTGCGGCCAAGGAAAGCGTGGTTTCTACCCTGACGGTATTGCTGGGGGGCAATGCAGACCAGGTAAATACCCTCTTTACGCCTTTTACCGCCATGATTTTCTTGATTTTCACCCTGCTGTACACCCCGTGTGTGGCAGCTATTTCCACCATTCGCAATGAAATGGGTGGTCGGGGAGCAGCTGTAGCTGTTGTAGTAATCCAGTGTGCTATTGCCTGGTGTATAGCCTTTTTGGTTTATCAGCTAGGCACTTTGGCAGGACTGGCCTGAATATAACAAAATAAAACTCCTAAAGCAGAAGCCTATGGAATGGCTTGCTTTAGGAGTTTTTGTTTTTGTACTGCTATACATGGCAGCGGTTTTTGCCTATTGTTCCTGATGAATATATTTGTTTAGGATGAATTTCTGGAAGATAGTGGCAGATTCAGAGAGAGGGGAAGCCGTATTCCAGGCTATGCCAATGGCTCTCTGGCAAACAGGGAAGGATATGGGCAGGAAAACCAGCTCTGGGGAGCAAAGGGCTGGTATCTTAGGCAGCAGGGTAATACCCAGCTTGGCTCTGACCAATCCCGCTACGGAGAATACATCTGCTCCTTCAAAGATAATATTAGGGGTAACGCCAGCCAAATCAAAGAACTGATCTGTTAATACCCGCAGGTTATATTGAGGCTCCAGCACAATAAATGGCTCCCCATCGATATCCTGTAAACTGATTTCCTGTCGAGAGGCCAAAGGATGCTTGCGGTGTACCACTAGATAAAGCTCCTCGGAGCAAAGGTACATCCAGCCTACCCGTTCTACAGGCACCATAGCAGAGCAAAGACATAGGTCGGTTTTGCCATCCCGCAGCTGCTCCCCCAGATTCATGGGATCATCCTGATTCAAGGAAAAGGAAATATTGGGATGCTCCTCTCGAAAGGCACAAAGGAGATTGGGCACAAAATATCCCCCCAGAGATTGGATAAAGGAAAGGCGGACAATGCCGTTATCCGGGGATGAAGAGGTAATGGTACGACGGCCCAAATCCAATTGATGTAATCCCTTTTCTACATAAAAAAGAAATTTTTTGCCTTCGGTAGTCAGTTCCAGTTGCTTGTCACTGCGGTCAAAAAGCTGTACTCCTAATTCTGACTCCAGCTTGGCAATGGAACGGCTGAGGGCAGGCTGAGAAACAGCTATGGCCTTAGAGGCATTGGTAAAATGCTTGATATGGGCTAGGGTGCGGAAATATTCTAATTGATGTAATTCCATGAAAAAAGACTCCTTTTTGATGAGGTGAAAATTTTTGCAATTGACTTTAAAATAGAGAATTTTTCAAGAAATAATAACTTGTTTCTATAAAGCCATAGTAGATTATAAACAAAGTTATTTGAAAAATCAATAATGCATTTCATGCAAGTTGTAAATTAAATCTTATGCATGATAAACATAATGATGAAAATAGGAGCATTTTAGAAAATGGCTCAATAAAAGAGTAGTTGTGGGATAGCTAGGGATTTCCCTGTCCTTCTTCATGCATTTTCTGCATAAGAAAAAATGACCATTGACTATTGGACATTTTTTACGCTTGGGGTTAATATATGCAGCGAAAGGAGATAGATTCCCGATGAGACATAATGATATTGGTTTCATAACAGAGCTTTCTGAGGAAATGGGCATCACGCAGAGTGAGGCAGAAAGAATTGTTATGACACAGGGATTGGGCCAGCTTAATAAGCTGTGCCGAGAGGATGATATCGCCCAAATGAAAGGAGTGCACGTAGAAATGTCCGTGGACAAACCGGTATTTAACACTGGTGCAGCTGAGAAAAAGGAAAACAATGCTGTAGCTGCCAGCAACAATAATGGGGAAAAGCTTTGGACCCCCAGCTATATTTTTGATATTATTATTAACTTTTTGGTGTATGTAGTACACTTCCAGCTGATGCTCTGGTCTACCAGCTATGCTATCAGCAATTGGAATGTATCCATCAGCACTGCAGGTGCTGCTTCAGGCCTCTTTATTGTAGGTGCTCTTTTTGCCAGACTGCCAGCAGGCCGCTATATTGACTTGATTGGCCGTCGCAAGCTGTTCTTAGCTGGTACAGCCTCCTTCTTCCTGATGGTTCTGCTGTATCTGCTGTGCCCTAATGTATATGTGTTTATGGCAGTTCGTCTGCTGCATGGTATGGCCTTTGGTTCTACCTCCACTGCTGCCAGCACTATTGTAGCAGCTTTGGTACCTATTCACAAAATGGGTACTGGCATAGGTTACTTTACCTTGGGTGTAACTATGGCTTCTGCCGTAGGTCCATTCCTGGCTTTGACCTTTATTAATTCTGGTGATTTCACCATGAGCATTACCTTCTGTAGTGCTTTGACCTTGGTTATCTTTGTACTTTCCTGCCTGATTAAGGTGCCTGAGCGTACTTTGACTGAGCGGGAGGTGGAGCAGTTCCACACCTTCTCTTGGAGAGATTTTATTGCCAAGAATTCCGTAGGTATTTCCCTGGTAGCCTTTATCGGTGGTATCTGCTACTCCACTGTTTTGAGCTATCTGGGTGAATATGCTTCTGCCAAGGGTATGGCAGAGCTGGGCGGTCAGCTTTTCTTTATCGCCTTTGCTGCTACCTCTTTCTTGAGCCGTCCTTTGACCGGCTGGCTCCTGGATAACAAGGGTGGTAATGTAGTGCTTTATCCATCTCTGGTACTGCTGATACTGTCTATGGCAACTATTGCCATTGCTGGTAATGATTATGTACTGTTGGCTGGCGGTCTGCTGCTGGGCGGCGGCTATGGTAGTATTACTGCTGCCTGCCATGCTTTGGCTGTACATTGCGCTCCATCCCGTCAGATTGGTGTAGCTACCTCTACCTACTTCGTACTGTTGGATTTGGGTATTGGCGTAGGCCCATATTGCATGGGTACTCTGGTGCCAGGCTTTGGCTTTGAGGCTGTATATGTGTGTGCCGCTGTGGTTTCCATCATGGGCTTGGTAGCATACTTCCTGTCTATGGGTAGATTCCAGCGCTTCTCCAGCAGCCGTATGGACAGAGAGAGACAGATTAAGGCTAACGCAGCTATGCGTCGTGCCGCAGCATCTGCAGAGTAAATGCAGCTATAGCCGGCAATATATTCTTTAGCCGTTTCCTTAAATTAATATATATTTGGTGTTCAGTTGGATTTTCCCTATATAGATTCAACTGAAAAGCAGAAGGACAGGACTTCCCTTAATCCCAGGGACATAGGCCTGTCCTTTTGTATTGCCTGCAAGAATTATAGAAAAGAATAGTCGTAAAATGGGGGATTTTCTAGGTAATAAAAATTTTTTTGAAATTTTTTCAAAAAAAGCTTGCATTTATTTGCGACTTATCATATAATAACACTTGTCGACGTCATGTGACAAAACACTCCTCGATAGCTCAGTCGGTAGAGCACCTGACTGTTAATCAGGCTGTCGTAGGTTCGAATCCTACTCGAGGAGCCAAATGGCGCGTTGGTCAAGTGGTTAAGACACCGCCCTTTCACGGCGGCTTCACGGGTTCGAATCCCGTACGCGTCACCATCTTGATTTAACGGGGAGTAATCCCCTATATATGGGCGCTTAGCTCAGCTGGGAGAGCGTCTGCCTTACAAGCAGAATGTCAGCGGTTCGATCCCGTTAGCGCCCACCATATATGAAATGAAGAGATTGCAATAGGCAGTCTCTTTTTTGTTGTATACAACAAAATACCGAACATGGTATAATAGACAAAGACTTTGGAAAGGGAGATAATTATTGTAGCAAACAGAACTCCGACTAATCGAAGGCATTATACCTACGACCAGTATTTGCAGTTTAAAGGAATAGGCAAGGATGCTGATTTCCGCAAGATTGTAATTTATACCAGGGTGTCAACCAGAAACCAATCTGATGATTTAGAGAATCAAGTTGATTTTTTGCAAACCTATGCAAATGCCAAGGTGCTTATTGCCGATGAGATTATTCGTGATTATGGCAGTGGATTAAACTATAATCGCAAGAAATGGAATCAGCTTCTTGTTGAAGTCATGGAAAACAAGATAAAAATGATATTGGTTTGATTGCGTAAATACAAAAAGCATATAGAAAGGGATGAGGCTGTTGCTAAAGGCATTCAAGACAGAAATAGTGCCGACTAGGAAACAGAAAGGAAAAATCATCTGCTCAATTGGCATAGCCAGATTTTTATATAATCAATACATTGCCTATAATAAAAAACTATACAAAATGTATCAG
>ENA-ORPK01000242-ORPK01000242.1-human-gut-metagenome-genome-assembly--contig:-NODE-242-length-53011-cov-5.791053_pt1 | contig 53011 bp, 39 predicted proteins | sample MGYA00242139_ERZ509068 | MGnify/ENA primary metagenome ERZ509068 (study PRJEB26280, sample SAMEA2338687) | human gut metagenome | biome: human gut; feature: human-associated habitat; material: faeces...
AGATTACCTTCGTGAAATCCTTGCCTCGGCCATAATTTGATGCGGTTGCCCTGATTTGCACCTGTATACTTTGCTTTTCTTCATTATATTTTATATATTCGCGCAAACTAATAGATACACGCCATGTTACTCTTAGCTGAAACAATGTCCGTTGGCGGCTTTTTCTCCGCCCTTTGGAAGTGCATCGTCGGTCTGTTCGGCTTTGCACTGGAACACCCGTTCATGGTCGGCTTATTCATCTTTCTCTGCATCGGTTTTAGCCGTATAAAGGGTGATCCCAATCACGACAGTAGTCAAGACTTTGTTGACTAAGACTATCCGTCAACCAACTCCGCAACCGTCTTTCGCCTAACTTTTTTGAACTCGCCGAATTTGCGGTCACCGTTGACGACTACCACTTCAGGGTCGTAGCTTTCTACGAGCATCCTTAATCGCGACTCTTTCAACTCGTAAGCATACCGCATAAAGTAGTATGCTTCGCTTTGATTGTCGCCGAAATTCCGCACCGGATGCCAACGGCTCACTCCGTACGTGTCTTCAAACTCGGCGTATACCACGATACCGTAGCTGTGCCGGTGGCGCGAAAAACGCATTGTCGCTCTCTCCAAATTGCTTATACGCATATCCTTTTTCGTCTTTATTCCTATCTACTCATCAGCTCCTCCACTCGCTCGCGTGTCGACGGCGTGTACTCGCGCTTGGGCGCGGTGCGCTCCGAAGCGTCTATCTCCTCCAGCGGTATAAGCATCTTCGGCGTTACGCGCTTGGAAGTGTGCGGCTGTATTAGTATCGCACACGCTGTGCGCAATCTATTCCAGCGCGCCAAATCCTGCGCGTGTTGCCGCTTCGCATCCTCCTCCATACAAAGCTCGAACGCCCCCGGGCTTAGCCGCCTGAACGTGTCGAGCGGCATCCCGAGGGCGGTCAAAGCGTATGCTTGCAGTCGCAAGATGTCTATTTTTTCACCGTCGTCTTTTTTTTTGGCCCTTTGGCATTCTCGGCGTTGACGGCCTCGCCCCAGCGCTGTATGTCCTCGGGCGTCACGCGCAGGGCAAATGTGCGGAAGTCCATATCAAAGGCGCGTCCGTCAGCCTCGGCCGTGGCGCGTACTTGGTAGTACAGCATACGGCACGCATCCGACAGCCCCGTAATCTCGTAGGCCTCCTTGCCCGTGGCCTCGCGGAAGTCCACAAGCGCGGCCATGGTCTGACGCACGGGGTACTCGACCCCGTCTATCTTAATGATCGTCTCCATTGTCTTTGACATTAATCGCCCGAGAGTGTCGTGGTGGTCAGGCCTTAGATGGCTTGTAGGGGGGTATATCTAGCGCCCGTGTCGGCACGACCCATTAATCTGATAATTGATACATTATCCCCTATACTGCGCGGGCGCAATGTATTGCGGCCCTACCGTGTCAACGATTTTGATACATTTCGTTGAGGCGCAGCTAATCAAACCTATTACAGCGAAAAGAGCTTAGCCAAGCCAAGAAATGCGACGATATTCTCATAAGAACGCCGCAAATTATGCGGCGTTCTTATGAGAATATTTGGTGATTAGGCGTTATTTAGCTAATTTTGTCGCATAATATGCGACGTTTAGCCTCATTCATTGTCGCACATGAAATAAAAGCATTTATGTATATACACGAAAGAGACAATTGGACAAACTTCCGTTGGGATGCGTCCAAAGTATCAAAGATTCAGGAAATAGTCTGTCGTAAACAGGGTCTGCTTTACGGCAGACTAAGTTCGCTCGGCTTTGGCAGCAAACTCAGGGCAATGGCAGACAACCTGACACATGATGTGGTATATTCTTCCGAGATAGAAGGCATACATCTGAACGAAGATCAAGTGCGCTCCTCAATCGCCCAAAAGCTGGGAATAGAAAATGTGAAATACACAGCACCATCACACTATATTGACTCAGTAGTGGGCGTAATGCTCGAAGCGATCCAAAACTATGACCAACCTCTCAGTAAAGAGAAACTATGCGCTTGGCAATCGGCTTTCTTTCAAACCGGTCTCAGTGAAGGCCGACAAATTGAGATTGGACAGTATCGCACGAATGAGGAGCATATTGTCAGCGGTATGTTCGGCAGAGAGAAGATACATTATATAGCGCCTTCTCCTAATCGTGTAGAAAGCGAGATGCAAAAGTTTATAGAATGGTTTGATGGCGGAGATACTGTCGGTAGCGTCATCCGTTCTGCCATAGCACACTTCTGGTTTGTATGCATTCATCCTTTCGAAGATGGCAATGGCCGACTGGCTCGAATTCTCTCCGACATGCTTTTGGCTCGTGGAGAGAATAGCGAATTGCGTTTCTACAATATCTCATCTCAGATCAATAAGGATAAAAAACACTATTACGACATACTGGAACGTATGCAACGTGGCGATGGCGACATCACGGAATGGCTGGTATGGTATATAAATAAATTGATTGATGCTTTGGACAATGCAGAAGCCATAGTCACCACCATCTTGAACAAGAGCTTCTTCTGGCAGAAGGCAGGACTCATACCAATGACAGAACGACAGACACAGATGCTCAATCTCTTCTTAGACGGCTATGAAGCAAAGATAACATCAAAGACCTGGGCTTCGTTAGCTAAGTGCTCCAAAGACACCGCCATACGTGACATACAAGACCTTGTAGCCAAAAACATCTTGATAGAGGATATTCCCGGAGCCAAGCGTCCGAGCTATTCTATTGTCTATAATGCGGAGGATCTAACGCAATATTTTTCCAATGTGCGTATTATCCAAGAGAATGGCACATCATATCTCAAAGCCGTATTCAAAGGTCATCGAAAGATAAGTGAAAGGATACTGACGATCGATGCCGAACGTTATCAAAAAGGCGATCTGCCACTATCAAATATGCTCAACAAGTATTGCTCGTATTTGATGACAAACGATTAAAAGCTGCGCTCATAATATTGACCCAACCCATGCTTCAACAACTGCGCCGGAACTATGGGGAACCACATTATCGCTATCGCACGACCGCTTAGAAGGGGTAGCCGATGGCGAGGTGCAAGGCATTGGCGTCTTTGAAGCGGTGGAGATTGAAGTATCCGCTATACCCGGTGTCGTATGGTGCATGAAGGCCTATGCCCCAGTCGAGACGCACGACAAGCATCGAAATATCCAGACGTATGCCCACACCGGTGCCGAGCGCCAAATCGCGCAGGAAGTCTCGCGCCTTCAGCACTCCTCCGGGACGCTGTGCATCGGGCTTCAGCAACCAAATATTTCCGCTGTCGAGGAATAATGCGCCATGCAACGACCCGTACAACGGAAAACGGTACTCGATGTTTGCCTCGAATTTGAAAGTGCCGGTTTGGTCAAAGTACTGACCTGTAGCATCTGCCGGAGCATGGTATGATCCGGGGCCGACGGTACGTATTGTAAAGGCACGCACGCTATTGGCGCCTCCGCAATAGAATTGCTCGGCATAAGGCACTTGTGACGAATTGCCGTAGGCATGGGCGGCACCGACAGCTCCGCGCATCACCAGCCAATGGTCGCCGTGACCGAGACGTCGCGAGTACACAAGCTGAGTTTGTCCCTTGATAAATTGGGAGAACGGAGTACCGAATAGTTCCTTCTCGCCCTTGACACCGCAAAGGCTGTATACGCTCCAGAATATATTGCCGCCTTCTTGGACGTTGAAAGTCCAAGTCAGTCGATTATCGCTGTCGTAATAGCGGTCATAATTAAGGCCGAAAATCATCTGCGGAACATACTGCGAACGGAAAGATTGGGCTACAGCCGGATTTTCGTCCATAATCTTGTCAAAATCCTCGGTGGTGTGTATGAGCTTTGTGTACGACAGTTTCAAGGGAGTGAACGTCAGGTTGGTATGGCGCGAAGCCAGCCATTCGTAAGACATCGAGGCATTGAGCTGCCCCATCTTGAAGTAGTGCGGACGATTGAGCAGGTCGCCGTTGAGGGTGAAGCGTGTCCAGTTAATCTGGCGACGACGACGGCGCACAAAAGACGGCGCAAGCAGACGCGGAAACGACAGCGAAGTGGTCAGCCCTATTTCGTAGCTATTAAAAAGGTTTGAGCGCTCCTTACCCGTCTGCCATTCGTAAGTACCGGTCAGCGAGGCATTAAGTTGTTCACCGCCACCAAACATATTGCGGTGCGTCAGTCCCAACACCAGCCCGGGACCGATGTATGAGTTGCTTTTGGAGGAGGCGTTGACTTCGACTGAGGCCTCGAGTGGCACATCCAACGTGCAGGCGATATTAACATCCAGCGTTGGAGGCGTTCCGGGCGCAGCAAGCGTATCCGGCACCGGCTCGATATTGATGGACTTGAAGATTCCTAAACGCGCCAGATACGACTGAGTGCGATCCATATTGCGTACCGAGAAAATACGACCGGGCTTAATGGTAACGTTGTCTTGTATCACCGAAGGCCTGAGCTTGGATGGCTTCACCTGCACCAATGTCATATTTTTCAGGGGTATCGTATCGGCATATTGCGCCCCGCGATTGGGGTATACGGTGACAGTGACACGACCGGTGCGGTAGGACTGCATCAGCTGACGAGGGATATTGGCCGCCGGAACTATGCGCAAATTGACCTTGCCGCGTACGCTTACCGTATCGGCCAAATACTCAATAAATTCGGGTCGAAAATAGTAGAAGCCCTTGTTGCGCAGCCCATCGGCAATGATATTGCGCACCATGGACAGCGAGTCGGCCGAGTAGATGCTACCGGGCTTCAAGTACGGAATCTTGCGTGCTATCGAGTCCACCTTGTGTGCCAGCTCGGAAGTATCCGGCGGTGTCTCAATATCATTGAAAGTAAACGCCGGACCGGTGGTGATGTCGTAAGCTACGGAAACCTTGCGCGGATTTTTCTTTGGCAGCATGGTATATGTCGCCTTACCGCGGAAGTATCCGTTGTTTTGCAATATCTGCTCGACCATCTGAGTACGCACCTCCGGACGGACGTCCGAGATAAGTACGGGATCCTCGACAAGTTTTTCGTAAATCCAGTGTTTGAAGCCCTTCTCGGCACGCGGCCAGTTGTTGTACACCCACAGCCCCAGCGGAAACGGATAGTGCCACCCCACCAACTTCCAGTAATTATTCGGGGGGACATCCACAGCTTCCTTGACGGCGCTGCGTACTCCGGCGCTGAAGTGAGCACCGCTGTCGGGCACAATTTCCACCCTCGAGACGCCGCAATACAGCAATTCGCCCTCATCAATGCGCCGCGTAGTCGAGCACGACCACACCGTCAGCATCATGCCGGCCAATATATATATTATAATATTATTTCTGAAGTGGAACATTGTCTGCAGGTATGGAATCCTTGGTTTCGGGCGTCGCGGCCGCCGGTATCAGGTCGCCTTGGGTTTTCGCTTCTTTATCTTTGTCTTTGTCCGTCTCTTTATCCTTATCCTTGCGGCGGCCGAAGCGGAACATGTCGGACAGGCGGCGTATCTTGCGACGATACACAAATCCGACGCCGGTTTGCGTAATCTCGCCTTCGAGGATGCTCTCGTAGCCGGTGTGCCTGAATATGCGGACGTAGGTGGTGTGTGCATTGTTGAGGTAGTACTCTATGGAAATATCCGAGATGATGTTGCGCGACAAGTTTTCGTCCGCATCCGCATCAGTGGAGTAGTTGCCGCCGATGGCTATGCGGAAACGCTCGTCAAACAACGACTTGGAGATGTTGTACGAGTATTGAGTGGTCTGCGAAGTTCCGGTACGCGTGGTGCGGTCATACGAATCGATGCCGAAACTTAGGTCCACACCCTTGATGGCCTTGGATGCCCACGAATTGAGTTGCGAAGACAGGAAGGAGTAGAGAGGATTGGCATTGAGTGCTGCATTGGCCTTGGTACCCGGACCGGTATAGACGTTGTACAGCAGCAGGTTCATGGCCTCGTTGGCTCGCTGACCGGCAGACATGGAGGCTAATTCGTTGGCCACGGTGATATCATCGTCCGTAGCCAGATCGAAGGCCACTTCCATGCGGTCAAGCGTTCCGGTGACATCGAGCGAGACATCGAAGTTGATCAGCCGCGAATTTTGTCCTTCCTGAGTGACATTGGCGCGAATCCGGTCAACGCCCTTGATATTGAGACGAGGATTGAGCATATCGCCGGTGAAGGCCACGTAGCTTTCTTCATCGAAAGCGAACTTCTTTTCGGACATCAGCGGCGGCGTATATCGTATATATCCGTCCAAGATATTTAGGCGTCCTACCATACGACCGCTGTTCATGGGATTCATCGAAAACGACAACGACCCTTGTGTATTGAGTTGCAAACGGTTTTTGCCATCGGTACTCAGATCTACGCCGATGGTGGTGCCGTTATTGATATTGAGTGCGAAGTCAACAAACAGAGCCGTACCTTCGCGCGGCGCCACCGAGTCGGCACGAGCCATAGCCGCCGAGTCGTTGAAGTTGACAAAATGCACCATATCTTCCACCGATTGGTTCTGTATGGCGTTGACGGCATCGGGCATAATATAAGTAAAGTTGCTGGGTGCAAGCACGCTCAGCGAGCCCGAGGTTTTGAGCACGGACATATCACCGCGTGCTTTAGCGTCAATATCCACATAAGCCTTACCGTATACATCGGCACCCTTGGCGGCACGTGTACTCTTGACTATCTGCATATTGCGAGCCTTCATAGTCAAGTCCATAGGCATCCGAGACATGTCGCTTATGTCAACTTTACCGTTGATGGTCAGCGGATTTTCGTTACAGCCGCTAATGGCGAAACCATTCAGCCGTACAATGTTTTTTTCTATGGGTATAGGGGTGTCGCTTATGGCAAAGGTCGTGCCCAGCATATTGACATTGATGGCGGCTTTGTCAAATTGCAGATTGCCATCCAACTGAGGATGGTCGCTGTCACCGCTGACATCCATGCGCCCGTTGAGAGTGCCTGATAATTTGGCCACTCCCGGCAGGAAGGCATTACACGTGGACAACGGGAAATGTATCATTGTCAGATCCATGTTGAAGGGCGAAGTGCGCGTCGAGTCGTTGAGGGCGCCGGCCAAAGTCACCGTCTTGGTGCCGTTGACCCATAAATCGACATTGGTGCGCAACAATCCCGAGCGTTGTGTCACCAAGTCGAAATCGGCACGTATGTCTCCCACTTTTTCGCGCCCGTAGGTCAGCCCGGCGAGGGATAGTTGTCCTTCGCCGTTGAGTGCGTTGTTTAGGCGGTTGACACGTATGTCGGCCGAAATATTTCCCTTGACGGGCGGTGCAAAGGGGTTGAGTGCTATCCAGTCTTGCAGACGTATGTCACTGACCTTGACCACGAGGTCTTCATCGGCTCCGTGCATAGCATTGTCATGCTCATGAGCATGCTCGCTGTACAAAGCCAGCGAACTTGTGGCACTACGCATATGCAAATCGGCGTCTATATGCTTTGTGGCATAGTAATAGCGTATAAAATTGCCCTCATTAGCAGTCCATTGCTGGTAGCCGATAGTAGGATTGAGAGGCGTGATGTGCAACGTGGCTGTCGAATCGGCATTGAGCTCGATTTCTCCTCCCACAAGGAAACCGGTCTGTCCCTTGATGTTGCGTTGGTTGACATTGATGCCCAAACGTCCGGGGCGGAAAAAACCTGTGAGATCCACGGCAGCCCATGCATCGAGCGTACCGGGAAGGTTGCGTATCTTTGCCCCGTAATGGAGATGGTCGCCATGCTGATGTATCTCGAGGTCTACCGAATCGAGACGCGTGTCTCCGGTGAAAAAGCCGAGGACGTCACCATCCAAAGCCATGACGGTGTCGTTATAAGCTCGCAAACGCATATTGTCAAAGCCCATATGGTTGTCGGCCAATACCTGAGTGAGCATATTGTTGTTGCCGGCCTGGACATCGAGTTCGAAGCGCGGCAATGCACGCTGCACCTCGGGAATGTCTATGCGACGCCGCTCGAATTGGGCGGCAAGGGTCGTCATAAGCGAGTCGCTGTGAGCCAGAACCTCGCGCAACCCGGTAGGGGCACTGAACAGGGCAAAGAGGTCACGGTTGCTAACATTAAGATTGACCGTGGTGTCGGAAGCGGCAAGCCGCGCACGCACGCGATCCACTGTCATTGTTCCACCTTCGTGAGCATACACAAAGTCGCGCAAATCCACCGAAGCATCCAGCAGCAGCGGATTGGCGGCATCGATGTCAGCACTTATGTCTGCATTGATACTCATCGTAGCCGGGGTGTTGCCGACCTTGAGCGACATCAAGTCTATATGTCGGCCGTCGATGGCAGCTATCCAATTGTAACGGCTTCCTTGTATATTGCCCGAACCTTCGATGGAGAAATCGGCCGTGGAATTGTGCGAGTCGATGCGCAATATGGCCATTCCGTCGGCGACATGCAGCGTCCCTCCTATATCCGTCAAGCGGTCGCCGTTATAGGTGATGTCCGCCAAGTCAAGGTCTATATCGGCCGATGTATGCGGCGACATTATGTCCAGGCCGCGACCCTTGGCATTGATGCCGACCGTGACGTCCGAAATGCCCAACGATGGCATAAAAGCGTCTATCGGGAATTGGTATGCGTCCAGCTGTATGTCATACGCTTTGCCGCGTCCGTTGAAATTTCCGTCAAGGGTCAATTGGCCGGCGGAGGTGGTGGCTTGCAAGTTGCCGTTGTATGCGCCATTGCCGAAATCGATGCCGGCCTTGACGTCCATGGGCGGAATGCGCACCCCGGCATCGGGTCCCATAACAAGGCGCAGCCATGGGTCGATGTCCCCGAGTTTTCCTGAAAGGTCTATACTGCCGGTCATACGCTCAGGTGTCAGCACATTGTGCAGTCGTCCGCCGCCGTCAAGTCTCAATGCTCCGGGGACATGTAGTGACAAGTGTCCGATATCGGGATTGTTCATACTTCCGGTGACCTCGGCGGCCAAAGCTACACGCGTGTCCTTGCGCAAAGGCTGCAGATAGTTGTCGAAGTCGGGGAACATACATGCCAAGTCACTGACCGCAACCTTGGAGGGCGCGATGTCTACGCTTATACTTTGCTCGGAGTCGGTGCCGAGTTTGACATTAAAGTCCATAGCCGTTCCACCCGAAGTTTTCAAGTCAAAGTGCTGCAATCGCAGGGCGGCACTATCTATAGCCAACGTGCCGTCTGTATGCAAAACGATGCCGGAGCGTTCGCGACCGCTGATACACAACGGGACACGCACTTCGGAGGCTCGATTGTAAAACCCTTCAATGTCAAGGCTCATCGAATCCACTGCAATATACCCGAAATCCAGACCGGGTTGAGGGCGCAAGCCGCACGTAGTGTACAGTGCCTTGCTTCTGTCAAAATGTATCCCATCGACTTTCACCGTCCACGGCGCAGAGGGCGCTGATATGGTATCGACTTTGGCCGGCAGAGCAGCCAAGCGCTCCAAAGTGGCCTGATCGGGCGCTATATATGCCACATCAAGGCCACTGCCGCCGAAGTCGCCGACTTCAACGGTTTGCCCGGCAATGTCTATGCGTACATCGGAAATCATTCCACGGCTTATCACCGTCTGCAAAGTATCTATCGCCGGAAGCATATTCATGCGATAGGCGAAATTCGACAAGGCCAGATGTTCCACCTCTATGAGCAGGGGCGAGGGCTCGGACGATGGTTTGGGCGCAGCCGTATCCACAGGATTGATATACATGTCCACCAAAGCTCCGGCCAAGGCTCCGCGCTCGAGGCGTATGCGCAAGGTGTCTCCAAGAGATACGGACAGCGGCGCTGCGTCTATGTGCTCGGCGCTAAGGACTATACACGTCGCACTGTCTCGCGACCCCATGCGATACATCGCCTGCGAAAGCAATGCTTCGCTCACGTTGACACGTCCGTCAAGCAAGGGCCGAAGTCGTACGTCTGCATCCGCCGCCCCGAGACGAATCATAGTGTCGCCGTTTTGCACCAGCGACATGTCGCGAACCTTGACACGAAGCGGAAATATAAGCCTCGCCTCGCCTACCTCGAGATGCGTCCCGGGTCGGCGATTGACAGCGGTGACGGCGGCATACAACGCATCGCGCTGCCACCACACCGAATAGACGCCTACGACTATTCCGGTGACCAGCAGCATCATGGACATCAGTGTCCACAACATTACCTTCACCACCGTGCGTACCATGCTTCGAGCTGGCATCGGCGTCGGCTGTATATCCGTATCGGTCTGCAATGCCGTACTTGGCTTCATATATGCTCAACAATCAGGCGCGGCATTGTGTTCTCAGTCCACGGTCAGACGCACGCGCCATATTTATTGCAAAGGTAAATAAAAACCCAAAGTCGTCAAAATCGACCGTTCCCTTATTCGCCGCATCGGGCAAAATATCGCATCTAAAGCCAAATTGCACATTGTCAGCAAAAAAACATTTGGGTGGAAACGGAAAAAATCGTACCTTTGCACCCGATATGCGTAACCGCTGGCGGGACTTGGTAGCCCGCGAATGTTGCGTCAGTGCTAACATTTTAATTTTCAGAAAACTAAAATGGATTTAATCAAGATTGCCGAAGAGGCTTTTGCCAGTGGCAAGCAACATCCCGATTTCGGTCCCGGCGATACCATCACCGTGGCCTACCGCATCAAAGAAGGTAATAAGGAACGTATCCAGCAATACCGTGGTGTGGTTATCAAAATTTCGGGCGAAGGCGCCAAAAAGCGCTTCACCGTACGCAAAATGTCCGACAACATCGGCGTTGAGCGTATCTTCCCCCTCGAGTCGCCGTTCATCGACTCCATCGTAGTCAACAAGTATGGCAAAGTTCGCCGCGCCAAATTGTACTACCTGCGTGGTCTCACCGGCAAAAAGGCTCGTATCAAAGAGCGTCGCGTCAAGAAAGCTTAAGACCCTCACTCTTACGACACAACCAAGACTTCAAAGACATTCTGTCCACTCCGGCAGAATGTCTTTGGTGTTTATATATAAATGGGGCTGTATCACTGTAGGATATACGATTTTGGGTCTATTGAGTCCACTATTTTGATATCCCCCGCCACACCAATACAGAGCAACACTACCGTTCGAACACGCCGTGAGGCATCTCGGCACTCGCAAAAGTCGCCCACAATATCAGCAACCCTATGAGTACAGCCACACAGACCGCAAAACGCAACCCTAACTGACTATGGCGCGAGACTTTGGCTCTACATCTTTTGGGATTGTATTTTCGTCCCATATTTTTATTTGTGCTTGTTGCCATAAGTTTTTAACATTACGAGACATTGGCGCCACGCGTTGTCCGCAACTGCCACCTTCGTGCCTCTATTGTCACAACGCCAGCTCCATTGTTTTTGTTCGTATACACCTGATTTACGACACACCTATCACTCCTTTTCACAAATAAGCAACTAAAAAACAAAATAACCATTAAAAAACTTGCATATCGAAGAATCGTTGTGTAAATTTGCCGTGAATAAATCCTCTCTCCCGCCAATGCCCCTTAGAAATCACTTGGACATCCGGGGACAGAGAGAGAAAGAATACCAACCTTAAAAAACACCTGATTATGAACAGAACCACCCGAAGACTGAAAGCGCTGCTGACAGCAGTGGCTTTTGGCGCGTGCTGTGCGTATGCACAGATCGCCCCGCCTGCTGGCTTTGTCCTGCCGGATGCTGACCCGGACGCCGCACCTTACGACTTCCACATGTCCAAGACAGATGACGGCATGTCCGTCTCGCTCACCCTCAATCGCATTGACCGCATCGTCACCGACATCAATAACACAAACCATACACCGCTTATAGCCATTGGCCCTGGGACGAACCAGCGCACCTTATACCTCGACAATGTGCCGAACGGATTGTGTGTTATTTCGATGCTAATCAGCGGCGAAGTGGTCTCCACATACAAACTTATAAAACAATAGTGCGATGAAGAACAATAGTAAAAAGTGTCCGGCCGTTTTATTGGCCTACATAATATCATTCTTATGCGGATTTTCGGCGTATGGCTTTTTCAATAGGTTCAATGACCCTATCTACACAATAGATGGAATCTCATATATGCTCAATGCAGAGGCGCGGTCTAATTCGTGGCATCAATATCGTTGGACCGGTGCTGTTGTCGTGTCTAATACCAATGAAATGGCTACATATTCGGGAACGGTGAAAATTCCGGAAAAGGTGGTTATTGATGGCACAGAATATCTTGTATATGGCTTCGACAAACTGACTGAGCACACGGAGAATATCAGTGGCGACCTTGTTATTGAGTTGCCAAATAGCATCAAAGTCATTGGACTGGAGGATAATCCGACTCCACCGATTATGAATATAAAATCATTCAATATCCCAAATGGTGTGGAATATATAGATGGGTTGGCCTATCGAAAGCCCGGAACGCTCGTAATCCCAGGATCTGTGAAGAAGATTGGATACCAGGCATTTGTTTACGCGGATGATTTAGTTCTCGAAGATGGCGTGGGACAATGTTCCGCATACTCGCTCGGATGTAACAATGCAGTCTTGGCCATACCCGGCACGATAAAGCTCGGGGCTTCGTCTTTGGACGCCGTCAATCTGAAGCATCTTATCATCAAGAAATCCGCCAACAAGGATGCGTCACCCGAATTTGGCGACGGTTTCTGTGACAGTTCGTATGACATTATGGCCATTACCTGCGAATACGAAAATCCTCCCAAAGCGCACAAAGACGCCTTCCGACTTGAGAGTTCCAACTTTGATCCATTGTTTCCCAATGACAATCCCGATGACCCTCACGGCTACGACTATCACCCCACAATGTACGACCGTGCGACACTCTATGTGCCAAAGAATGCGATCGAGGCGTACAAAACCGACGATGTGTGGGGTCAATTCGAAAGAATCCGCGCTATCGAAGATGGCATAGAGGATAGGCCTTTCCTCGGACTGCCGACATACACGGTGGGCAATCTCAGGTATGCGGTTAATGAGACTGTTCGAGATAGCTACCATGCGTCCATATACAAGTACACCGGGGCTATTGTAATCCCGAACAACGATGAAAGCGTGAAGTATTCCGGCAAGATTACCGTGCCCGAAAAAGTTACCATCAACGGCACCGAATATCCCGTATTCGGATTTATGTGGCTTTCCGAGTATTCCGAGAACGAAAGCTCGGACTTGGAGATATCCTTGCCCGAAGGTCTGAAAGTAATCGGTTTCAATCGAAATTTCGGCGGCTCGCACAACACCATCAAGGCCATCAATATTCCCAAGACCGTGGAATACATCGGCGCGATGAAATACGTTGTACCCGGCGCTACGATGACCCTCCCCGGAACGATTAAGGTCGTTTCGGCCGCTGCCGGCATCGAAGCCGAAAAACTTATCATAGAGGATGGAGTACAATATATCGGAACGCATCTAGCTGAGAAAAAGCTGATTAGGTGCAACAATACCGAGTTGACAATCCCCGGCTCGGTGCAATTCGGTAGTCGCGCAATAGAAACGCCCAAGTTGGAAAGTATCAAGATTACGAAATCAAAGATTGATGGCGCCACGCCGTATTTAGGCTCGGGATTCTGCTGGAATACGACTTCTGTGAAAAGGATTACATGCGAGTACGATGTTCCGCCGGAGACAAGCGGCAGTGCTTTCGAAGATTACATGTACGACCGCGCCACGTTGTACGTGCCCGAAGAAGCTATCGAGGCATACAAGGCCGCTCCCGAATGGAAAAACTTCAAGAATATCTTGCCCATCAAGGACGGCGTGAGTGACGTGACTACGGACGATGCGCAAGTCGTCGCCACCGAGTATCACGACTTGTACGGCAGACGCCTCGAAGCACCGGCCGAGCGCGGCATCACCATCCGCACGGACGTCTACAGCGACGGCACACGCCGCTGCACCAAGGTATTGCACTGACAATTCTGAGTATATTGATATAGAAGGCAGAGGCCGGTGGAATACCCCACGTCCTCTGCCTTGTGCAATATAGTGTGTGATACCGGCGTCGGGGAGGGAGGGTTCTTCGAAATGTATTAGGTTGAATGTCGGTTAAAGGCCGAGGGCGTTGCGGATGTCGGCGATGTTGGCTGTGGGGTCATCGTCTGTTTCGGCAAGCAGTCGGTCGCGTGGAATGACGGCGATGGCGGTCGGATTGTGGCGTATGCCCATGGAAATGTACATGCCGTGGTCAAGTAGTTGACGCGCCAATTCGGGCCGTCCTCTGAATCCGTGGATTATCCATAGCGGAGTACGGCCGCCGTTGCGCTGCATTACGTCCCTTTGGACGTTGTAAAGGTTATCGTATGCGCCTACAATGTGTACTATCAACGGCTTGGCCAAATCGTCGGCCATGAATGCTTGGCGCCTGAATACCGGTAGTTGCACGTCTATGTTCGGGCCGTGTCGCAGGTCGAGGCCGGCTTCGCCTATGGCGTATGCATTGGGGTTGGAGAGTACATCTTCGAGCCATGTCCATGTGATGTCGGTGGCCTTGTCTGCCTCCCACGGGTGTATTCCGGCACTAAAAAGTGTCGGCGGTATAGGTGGTACGGCTTCCAATGCGATGTTCACTACTGCCGAGCCGTCATTGATTTCATGACGATGGGTGTGGATATCGGCCGGTATCGGTGTAGGTAGCGGCGGCGGAGTCAGTATTGTTTTCATCGTTGGATTGTGTCGTATGGTATGGGAAGATGTTTGGGCGTGCCTGTTATGGCACGGGGTCGTATCCGCTTCCGCCCCAAGGATGGCAGCGCAGTATGCGGCGTATGGCCAGCCAAAATCCGCGTATGGGACCGTGTTTTTTGATAGCTTCGAGCGCGTAACGGCTGCAAGTGGGCGTAAAACGGCATGACGGCGGCGTGAGCGGCGAGATGCAGGCGCGGTAAAAGTATATGGGGGCGCATAGCAGTGCGACAAATATGGCTCGGATGCCACGCGTGACGGCACGCATCCCGACCGCTAAGATGCGTATCGGTGATTTCACTTGTCGCCGTCCTCGGCGGCGGCTTCGGGCGATACCGGCAGTGGCGGCAGGGCGGCAAGTATGCGTTTTACCGCGCCCAGTACCCGCGTGTATGGCAGAACTCTGTCGGCTACGTAGATTATGGCCAATTGGATGTGGCGCTCGTCGGCGCGGTTGTCGGGACGCGGCATGGACAGACGCATGGCTTCGCGGATGCGCCGACGCATCTGTACGCGGTCGACGCCGTGGCGCAGACGCCGCTTGGGTATATTGATCATGAAAGCGATGTCGGCCTTGGTGTCATGGCATTGACGCCATACGGCTCGCAACGGGTAAGCCAAGGCTTTACCGATGTCGTCCGAGCTGTCTTTGGCGGAGAATAATGCATCGAGCGTGGTGGTGCCACGCAGTCGCTGATGTCGTCGCAGTGTCAGTGCCGGCATGGTCGCTTGGTTGTTAGTGCGTATAGGGTGAAAATTGTCGTGCCGGGTGATGGTTGCGGCACGGCACGCGTCTGCGGCTTATTCGGCGGCGTTTTCGTCGCTTATCGAGTCAAGGTATCGGTTGATGGCCGAGGCCATGGAGGGCGATTCCTTGGTGGGAGCTTCGATGTCCAGACGAAGTCCGGCGTCTTTGACGGCTGCTGCGGTAGCTGTGCCGAAGGCGGCGATGACAACATCGTCTTGCTTGAAGTCGGGGAAGTTCTTGAGCAGTGAGTTGATGCCTTGCGGGCTGAAGAATACCAGCATGTCGTAATCGAATTTGGCGTCATTGGGAAACTCGTTGGGCACAGTGCGATACATCACTGCACGGGCGTAGTTTATCTTGGCATTGTCCAGCATCTTGGAGTCTTCGCCGTTGCTAACATCGGATACGGCGAGGATATAGTGCTCGTTTTTGTGCTTGGCTATAAATGGCATCAAGTCGGCGAGTTTGCCGGTCTTGGCGGAGAAGATCTTGCGTTTGCGGAACACAATGTACTTTTGCAGATACAGTGCTATGGACTCGGTGGTGCAGAAGTATTTCATGGTGTCAGGCATGACGAGGCGCATTTCTTCGCATAGGCGGAAGAAGTGATCCACGGCAGTCTTCGCAGTGAAAATTATGGCTGTAAATTCAGGGATACTGACTTTTTGCTGGCGAAATTCGCGTGCAGAAAGGCCTTCGACTTTGATAAATGGATGAAAAACCATTTCTACGCCGAATTTTTCGGCGAGGCTATAGTATGGCGACTTCTCGGATGCCGGCTTCGGCTGGGAGATGAGTATCTTTTTAATTTTCACTTGCCTAAATAATTGTATTGTTGTTGTTTATGCACCTACGCTGACGATTTTCAGAGCACAAGAATATAGGAAAATCACAGGTGTGATTTCGAGAGTGCAAAGGTACAAAATAAAGTAAAAAGGCGAGGAGATATTAATGTAAAAAATGCTAAAACCTTTGATAAAAAATGCGATACGCGCCATAACGCATAGGGCTGCGGCGATGACGAGCGCCACTCCGGCAGCTGGTGGATCGAATACAGCGAGGGTCACCGGTATGGTTAGGGCCAAGGCTAATGGAACTTGCGTGGCGTTGTATGCGCGTAACCATGCTTTGCGCTTGTGCGTATCGCCGAAGGCGTATCCCACAATATTGTATCCGGCGAGCATAAAGAGGAAGTAGGCGCCTACAGCTAAGGTCAGCAGCAGTACCGGCACGGTGCCGAGGTCGGACACGGTGGCTATGGAGGGTTCGAGAGCCTTGGTAAGCAGAATCGTGCAGCAGATTACGAGCAGGGTGTATATTCCGGCAAGGCTCCATCGGTCGGCGGCATCGCGTTCGTCGTAACGTCGGGTGGCTCGCACTCCGGGGCGCAGGTCGTGGCCTATGGAGGAGAGCAGGCGTGTACCGCGGCGCAGGCTGATTATGGCAATGACAATGCCTATGCCGAGCAACGCAGGCATATCGGAATTGGCGCCGGGAGGCAGTGGCCGTGGTTCTAGGCCTTTGGTCCATGCGGGGGGCTGTGGTGGGACTGCGGTGTGTGTATGTGACTGTTTCTGTGTCGATTGTGAGACGTGGCAGATTGCCAGACTGTCGGCCGTGAAAGGTGCGTGCATGTCTTGCATGAACACGCTGTCGGTCGGGTCCGGTCCCATGGTTGCGGCTGCTGTGTTTTGCACGTCAGACACTACATGTTTGGTTGCCGGAGGGACGGCAGCGGGTGCAGCGATGTGATGTGCATCGCTGTATCCGGGGTGCTGTATTGTGCCTATCGTGTCCGGCATGTGTCTGTCGCTGTGTTTGTCGCTGTGTTTGCGGTAAATGTCTGTACGCCGGTTCTTTTTAGAATGGTACTGCGCCCAGGGCTATGTCCGCCGCTTCTTCGGCTGTGGTGGCTACGCGGTACAGCTTATTGTCACTGTAGGTGTTGAGAAAGCCTTGGCGTTCGGCGCATGCCAGCATTGCCAGCAGGTCATCGTAATATCCGTCTATGTTTAATATTATGACGGGGCCGCTGTAAAGGCCCAATTTACGCCATGTGATGATTTCGAGCAGTTCCTCGAAAGTTCCCACTCCTCCGGGCAAAGCTATGGCGGCATCGCTGAGTTCGGCCATAGTAGCCTTGCGTGTGTGCATGTCTTCGGTGACAATGGTGCGGCTTAGGCCGGGATGCTGCCATCCGCGTTCTTCCATGAAGCGAGGGATGACGCCTATGGTTCGGCCTCCGGCGGCGAGTGCGGCGTCGTTGACGGCGCCCATGAGGCCTCGGCGGCCTCCGCCGTTGATGACGGCTGTGCCGCGTTGTGCCAAGGTTGTGCCAAGGCGTTGCGCGGCCACGAAATAGGCCTGCGGAATATCCTCGGACGATGCCGCGTATACGGTCACTGCCGGGTGTGGGATGCTGTCATACCGGGCGGCAATCATTAGTATTGTTCGTTTTCGTTGGGGAAGTCGCCGGACTTGACGTCTTTGATGTAATGTCCTATGGCCTCGTTGATAATGCCGGCGAGGTCGGCGTAGCGGCGCAGGAATTTGGGCGAAAAGTCCTGATTTATGCCCAGCATGTCGTGTATTACCAGTACTTGGCCGTCTACACCTCCGCCTGCTCCTATGCCTATGACGGGAATGGTGAGTTTGGAGGCCACTTCGGTGGCCAGCGTGGCGGGTATTTTTTCGAGTACGATGGCAAAGCATCCTATTTCCTGAAGCATAAGTGCATCAGCTATCAGCTTCTCGGCTTCGGCCTTCTCCTTGGCGCGTACGGCGTAGGTGCCGAACTTGTTGATGGACTGAGGTGTGAGGCCCAGGTGTCCCATCACGGGTATTCCGGCGCTGAGTATGCGTTCGATGCTTTCGCGCACTTCGGCACCGCCTTCGATTTTCACGGCCTCGGCATGGCTTTCCTTCATGATGCGTATTGCGTTGGCCAGGGCTTCTTTGCTGTTGCCTTGGTAGCTGCCGAAGGGCATATCGCACACTACGAGGGCACGTTTGGTGCCTTTGATGACGCTCTTGGCATGGTATATCATCTGGTCCAGCGTGATGGGAAGTGTGGTCATGTTGCCGGCCATAACGTTGGAGGCCGAATCGCCCACGAGTATGACGTCGATACCGGCGCCGTCCACCAGTATGGCAGTGGAGTAATCGTACGCTGTGAGCATACTTATTTTTTCGCCGCGAGCCTTCATTTCGGTAAGGCGTGCGGTGGTTACTTTTCGTTTGTTGTCTACTGTGTTGGTTGACATGATGTTGCGATGAGTGTAAATGTCTTTTGGGAGCGGCTTTGGGCTGCTATGTAGGCATGGCCGTGCACATATACCGTGGTCCGTTCCCGATAAAATTGTCCGCAAAGTTACAAAACTTCGCGGACATAGCCGCATCTGAATGCGCCGATGGTGTCACATATTGCTGTTTTTCAGACTTGGACGAGTATGGCATCGACCGCCCACAGCCAAAGCGGACAAACCGGGATGAAAGCGAGGACACTAAGAGCCAATGACGATGCCCCATATGCGCCCGGAAAATATTTGGTGGAAAATGGCTAAGTGAATGATGGGTAGGGTGCTGAGGTGCGGTCGTGAAAAAGTGGTACAGGCAGGTCTTTTCTAAACGATTTATTTGTCTTCCGATGAACCTTGTTTGCTTGCTTTGCATCGAGGCAGGATGTACGCCAATGCCTCGTTTTGGACCGTAGAACCGAGGCAGCGGTTGGTACCGAGGTACAGCGCGGCTCCGAATACGACCTGTGTCGGCAGCGCCAGCCAGGGAGAAAAGGCGAGGGCGTTGCCAATGGCCAGCATTCCTGCCCCGATGACTACGGCCATGGCGGCGTAGGGGGTTATGTCGGCCAGGTAACGCCGTATGGGCACGGCGGTGGCGCGGCTGACGGCGAATAGTGATGCCGCCCAAGCAACAATGGCCGCAGCAAGCTGGCCCCACAAAAGGATTTCGACGCCAAGAACGATGTTGTCGGAGGTGCTCAGTGCCATGTACGGGAAGGTGATGGCTATGGCCACCAAGGCCACGGTATCACGCAGCACTTCCAGGTAGAATATGGTGCGTGCACGCCCCAGAGCCAATAGATAATTTGAGTACAGCCCCGTGAGTACGGTGAATATTCCGCGTGCAAGAAGCAGTTGGAATAGAATGATGGATGCATCCCATTTGGCACCAAAAAGGATGTGGAATATCGGGGTGGCGCATACGGTCAGTCCGACCATCACCGGAAAAAGGATGTATGCGGTGACGCGATCCATCTTGGAGGCCAAACGCGCAAAGCGCTCGGCTTGGTCTTGTACACCTGACAGCACCGGGACAAATGTCGAGGTGAGTACCTGGCTCAGAGATGCGGTCATCATTTTGCTCCATTTGTCCGCCTGGCTGTAATAGCCAAGTGACACCAGTCCCACGCGGTTGCCTATAAGGAAGGCGTATATGTTTTGGAATATGGTGTTGAGCAGCGAGGTCAACATCATGCCGGCGCCTACGCCCGCAAACGACCATAGGGCTTTCCACGAAAGGCGGTACAGAGGCCGCCATTGGCTCATAATCCACAGCATCAGCGTCTTGACGGCTGCTACGGTGATGGTCTGCCAAACTATGGCCCAAGCGCCGTAACCGGCGAAAGCCAGCCATATTCCGATGATGGCTCCGGCGCATAGTCCGATGGCATTGGCTATGGCTACCGGCCGTACATTCAATTGCTTGGTGTATAGGTTGGTTTGGACTATGGCGGCGGCGTTGAGCGGCAGCGAAAGGAACATCACGCGTGCTAAGGCGGTCAATTGGTCTCCGCCGTGAAACCATCCGGAGATTGCCGGTGCTGCCACAAACAATAAGGCATACAGCGTAATGGAGGCTATGATATTGAACCATAGCACCGAAGAGTAGTCCAGTCGGGAGGGGGCCTTGCGCTGGATCAAGGCCGAGGATAGGCCGCTGTCTATCAGCAACGAGGCAAAGGCTTGGAAGACGAGAACTGCGCCCACGAGGCCGAAATCGTGCTGCGAGAGCAAACGAGCCAGCACTACGCCGGTGACGGCGTATAGTATCTGCGATCCGAAGCGGTCGATGACGTTCCATTTCATGGAGCGTGCCGTGCGCCGCTTCAGGTTGTCTTGCTGCGCGTCTGTGCTTATGGACGTGTCGTCAGGCATCCGTGTCGCGTATTAGGCCGTATTGTCGGCTCATTGCACCGGGATGACTTTGATGCCGAGTGTGCGGTTCTTGGTCGTGGGTGAGCCTTTTAGATATATCTTGCCGGAGCCGAGACCCATAACGGTGAGTTCGTTGGTTACCCAGCAGTCTACCGATCCGGTGCCGTATATCGAACATCGTCCCGTGGTGGCTTTGATGGTTCCGGCTTCGATAGTTCCGGTTCCGGTGTTGTTTAGCTTGACGGTTTGGGCTTCGCCGGCCAGTACCAGATGCCCGTGTCCGGTGGCTATTTTTCCCTCAACGGTGGTAGCATGAAGCCCGCGTGCAATGAGCGTGCCGTTACCGACTATGCGTGCCTTGAATGTGGCGGCCGGCGATGGTGTGTCGATGTATACGGTTGAGTCACCGGAATTTTCTACTTTGCTTAGAAAGGCCGAGAATACGGTGACTGTGGGCAAGCGTTGGCGCTGTGCATCGGTGATTTCGTCCGAGAGCTCGATTTTCAGCTTGTTTTTATTGTTTGAAAACAAAACCATGGATGATATGTCCGGGTCGCAGCTGAAGCGCACGTATCCGGCCGAGTCGGTGTTACAGCGGTACGTGACATTGATGCCGTTGACCACCTGTAGTTCTTCAAAGGGCTTGACGTTGAGTTCGTAATCTGCTGCGGTAGCAGGTGTGGCCGTGGCTAAAGTGATGGCAGCCGCCAGCGTGACGGCGGCTTTGCGCATAGAGGTGTATAATGTGATGTCCATATATGTTTAGGGCTGTATTGTTGTGTCAGTTATCTTTGGCCGTATCGCCGTCCATGTCTGTAAGCATTGCTTCCACATCGTCCAGTATTGAGGTCAGTAGTTTCGGCGTGTCGGCACGCAGCATGGCTACGCGCGTGGGGCGGAACGAGGGAATGCCCTTGAACAAGGGACTCACAGCCAAATGACGTCGTATGTGCAGTATGCCGCGATAGTCATCGATGCGCTCGATGCTTTCGCGTATCTGCCGCCGCAGTATGGCAAATTTGTCGTGGAGTGTCAGGCCGTCGCCGACCTCGGGTTTGCCGCTCAGCAGCGCGTTCTTGATTTGACGAAACACCCATGGCGCGCCTATGGATGCGCGGCCTACCATAACGGCGTCCACGCCGCTGTCGGCAAAGGCACGTAAGGCTTCGGCTCCGCAGGTGATGTCTCCGTTGCCTATGACGGGGATGTGCAGGCGCGGATTGGCCTTGACGCGTGCAATCATTTCCCAATCGGCCGTGCCGGTGTACATCTGCGAACGTGTGCGTCCGTGCACGGTGATGGCGGCTATGCCGCAATCTTGCAGGGCCTCGGCCAGGTCTACAATGATGCGGTTGTCGTGATCCCATCCGGTGCGGGTTTTTACGGTCACCGGCAGGTGTACTGCGTCCACTACTGCACGGGTGATTTCAATCATTTTTTGAGGCTCGCGCAACATTCCCGCCCCGGCACCCTTGCCGGCTACTTTCTTGACCGGACATCCGAAATTGATGTCCAGTATGTCCGGGCCGGCGGCTTCGGCGATTCGAGCGGCTTCGACCATCGCATCCACATCGCGTCCGTAAATCTGTATAGCTGTGGGCCGCTCGGCATCGTTGATGTGCAATTTGCGTGTCGTGGCTGCGATGTTGCGTATCAGGGCGTCTGCAGATACAAATTCGGTGTAGGTCATATCTGCCCCCATCTCCTTGCATATCAAGCGGAAGGACGTATCAGTCACGTCTTCCATCGGAGCTAATACGACCGGACGGTCGCCGAGGTCTATGTTGCCTATTTTCATTGTATATGCGGTGTTTGGATGCTACGGTGGATGTCGTTGACGACTTTTTGCCTGTGCCGAAACAATCCTTGCGGCTGTCGTAAAAGCAAAGTTAACACTAATTTTTGTAACGGCGTTGAGCGTATGGCGCTATTAGGGTACTATTAGGACTATTTCACCATTATTAGCGCTTTTCGGGCCAATATATGGCGTGGATTGCCCGGACGTCAGCTGAGGCGTCCGAGTAGCGCGATGTCGATGTATTGCCGGGACATCGAGTGTGCCAGATTGGCATTGGTGACGTGGCCCATGCAGGTGTATACGGCGCGTTGTATTCCGTTTCTGAGGCTGGCGATGCTGTTGACGCCGCGCGTGTCTACAAGGTCGGGCAGCAGGGATATCAGGGCATTGCTTAGGGCCATGGCCGTGGTGCGTGGCACTACGGCGCTGAGATTGCGGAAACATACGGCGTCATGCGGGCGCGTGTGCGGCCTTTCGGTGTCGGCCAGGTCTACGGTGTCCATTGTCGCCAAGGGACACATGTCGTAATCGGTGATGTCATAGACCAGGACGCCACGCTTGGCTGCAGACATGGAAGCAGCCGAAATGATATACGGCATAGCCGTGGGTGTCAGGATAATAACGTCTGCCATGGCAATTGCGTTTTGTAGCACGTGCGGCTGCATTGCACTGCATATCAGGCGTCCGCCGGCGGCATCCATAGCTGCACGCAGCCCATAGGTGTCGTCATCGAATAGGCGCACTGTTGCGCCCAGTCCTAAGGCGGTCGAGGCGGCGGCGCGTGCGGCGATACCACTGCCTATGATAACAGCTTCGCATGGCACGATTCCGGCAATTCCGCCGATGAGTATGCCCTTGCCGACGGTGGTGTCGGCGTCCACTTCGGCAAGACGAGTCGCGGCCATGGTGACGGCTGCACGTCCCGCAATTTCGCCGAGGATGTCACTGAACGGGTGCCGCGTTCCCGAATCTCGAATTTGGCGCATGGATATGGCACAGATACGGCGCTCGAGCAGTGCTTTGAGAGCAGCGGCATTATCCACTTGCGGTTCCAAGGTCAGCAGAGTTGCGCCTCGGCGCAGGTGCGCGGCATCTTCGGCCGAAGGTGCCTCGACGGACACCACGATGTCGCAGTCGAGTGTTTCGGTGCGGTCGGTCAGACGTGCCCCGGCGGCGGCGTAGCGATTGTCCGGATAGTTGACAAAGACGCCGGCGCCTTGCTGTATACGCACTTCGATGCCGTATTCGCTGATGATGGCGGCGGCTTCGGGTGTCAACGGCAGACGTCGGTCGCGCATGGGTGCCGGGATGCCGAGTGTAAGGTGGCGTTGGCGTGATGCTGTCGCTTGCGCTTGTTCTTGCGGTGTGAGTTGTGTCATGGCTGTCAGGGCGTTAGGAGTAGATTATGGTGTCTATGAATAGTCGGACGGAAGCGGCTACTTGTTCGGCGTCTTCGAGGTGCGAGCTGTCGAAACGTGCGTGGGCGCGTCCGTAGCTGTCGCTGCGTTGCGCCAGAGTCTGATGCACGTAGCGGCGCAATTGTTCCGAATCTAAATTGCGTACCAGCGGGCGGCTGTCGCCGTATATTGTCAAACGGCGCACCAGACAATCCTCATCGGCGTCAAGCCATACGACAGTGCCGCCTTGGAGCATCACGTCCATATTGTCTGCATAGCAGGGTGTGCCGCCGCCGCAGGCGATTATGACCGAGGGCGCGGCCTGAGAGACCGTGTCCGTTGTGCCTGGCTTGGATGCAACTGATGTGCCGGCTTTGAGGCGTGTCCCATCATCTGTCGAAGCCTGTACGATGGAGCGGAGTGTCTCGGTCTCGAGGGCGCGGAATGTCGCTTCGCCTTGTCGGGCAAAAATTTCGTTGACGCTGTCGGCACCGGCGCGGCGGCAAATTTCATCGTCAAGGTCGGAAAAAGGTATGCCCATGGACGTGGCCAGAGCCTGTCCCAGAGTGGTCTTGCCGCAGCCCATAAATCCCACCAAAAACAGAGGACGTCCGCTGCGACAGCTCATTGCTTATTCTGTTTGGCCAGCAGGTCGCGTATCTCGGTGAGCAGTTGTTCCTGTGTCGGTCCGGCGGGTGCGGCGGGCGTCTCCTGTGCAGCTTCCTTTTGGCGGCGCAGGCGGTTGATGACCTTGATGGCCAAGAATATGCAGAAGGCTACGATGAGGAAGTCGACGATGGTTTGTACGAAGGCGCCCCAGGTGATGGCCACTTCCGGAATGACTTCTTCGCCTTGGGTGACGGCGTCTTTGATGACAAATTTGTAGTCGCTGAAATTGACTCCGCCGGTGAGTACGCCGATGACGGGCATAATGATGTCGTTGACCAGAGAGGTGACAATTTTGCCGAAGGCTGCGCCGATGATTACACCGACGGCCATGTCTACTACATTGCCTTTGATGGCAAATTCCTTGAATTCAGAAAAGAATTTCATAACTATGTATATTTATTCCGCCGATGTGTCGTCGCCGGCAGGTATGCTGAAAAATGAGAAATTGACTGCTCCGTAGGTTCGATGGTCGCAGAAGTGCGGCAATTCGGAAAAGTCGTACTTGTCCGAGTGTTCGATGATGAACAGACTTCCCGGATGCAACAGTCGACCGGCGAGGACTTTGGCCGGGATGTCTCCGAAGCCGGGGAGATTGTAGGGAGGATCGGCAAATACGATGTCGTAGGCAGTGGTCGCAGTGTCGATGAAGCGCATCGCATCGCCGCGTATGATGGTTATATCGTCTTGGCATCCGAGCTGTCGGGCAACATCGTTGATGAAACGTGTCTGCGGCGCGGCCTTTTCCACGGCAGTGGCGTGTGCGGCGCCGCGGCTTAGCATCTCGAAGGTGATGGCGCCTGTGCCGGCAAAGAGGTCCAGCGTGGTGGCGCCTTCGATGTCTGTGATGCCGCGCAGGATGTTGAAGAGGTTTTCGCGTGCCATGTCAGTGGTGGGGCGGGCAACGATGCCGCCGGGCACGCTGAAGCGTCGTCGCCCGTATTTTCCGGAGATTATTCGCATAGTGTCAGGCTTAGTAGTTCGAAGGGTACTTGTGCGGCCTCGGCGCCCAGATGTAGTGCTGTGGTGGGGAATATAACGGGCATGACAAAATTTACATAAGGCTTGAGCCGCGCCATCAGGCGGTCGCGTAAGGCAGCTTCGCCGCTGCACATCATGCGGTCGTTGTCGGCATCGAATCCCAGGTCCTTGGCGGCGGCCAGGGCGTAATATACAGCGTCATCATCGCCGCCGGCGGTGGCAAAGGTGTTGGCCATGGATAGCCCCTTGCCGTCAAATGCTATGATGTCTACGGCATCGGCACGTCTGTGTATGTGCATTTTTCCGGCATTTCCCAGCAGTCGTCCGCAGGCCTCGAAGTAGCGTGTCAGTGGCACCATGCGGTGCATGATGCGCGCTTGAACGAAGGTGCGGCGCAGAAAGCCTTCGAGTGCCGGTTCTATGAACATTGCCGCGAAGGCCTCGCCTCCGTCGTCCCCGTGGAATGGCGGCACTTCGGCGCAGGTGCATACGACGTTGAGCCGTTCGGAGGGGTACAGGCTGTCGGCGATGTCGCGCATGGCGGCGGCGTCTTCGGCTACGGAGCGCGGCACTATGGTGTAGCGCTCCGTGTCGATGTACACGTCTATGGCATCGTAGTCGTCCGTAAGTTCGGGGTGCGTGTATATGGCGTCTTCGACAGATTTGACGTAAGATGCTGCCGTAGTCATGGGTGCGGTGATGCGTTGCAGCGACTCATCGACTGCCGGGTCAAAGTTTATGGCGTCGATAGAGTCCCGGTTTAGCAAAATATTGAGGCGTTGCACGGTATGTCGTTTTTGGGGAGGGGTGGGATATTGAAATCAAGCGGTGTGTGTTGAATGTCTTCACACGAGGCTGTTGAAGGATGCCGGTAGCGGAATGCTGAAATTCATATCTTTGTGCGTCATCGGATGTACAAAGCGCAGCGTGCGGGCATGCAGTGCCAGACGGTGTATGGGCGAGGTCTTGGCGCCGTAGCGACGGTCGCCGGCAATGGGCGTGCCCATGTCGTGCATGTGTACGCGTATCTGATTTTTGCGTCCGGTGTCAAGGCTGACGTCCACCAGCGAGTATCCGTTGCGGCTTTTAAGGACTTTGTATCGTGTCACGGCTTCCAGACCTTTGGGGTCATCGGTGCTGTACATTAGATGCTGCGCGTTTTCCAGCAGCCGGCTGCGGCGGACGCCTTCGGCCGGTTCGGGGCAGCCTTCAACGATGGCGGCGTAGCGGCGGTCCAGTACCATATTGTTCCAATTATGTTGCATCGCCTCTTTGGCCTTGATGTTTTTGGCAAAGAGCATCAAACCGGATGTGTGCTGGTCCAGGCGGTGGACTATAAAGAGTTTATTGGCGGGGTTGAGCCTTTTGAGGTAGTCGCGCAGTATCGAGTATGCCGTACCTTCCTTTTTGTTATCCGTTCCGACACTGAGCAGGCCGTAGCCCTTGTTTACTACGATTATATCATCGTCCTCGTAGACTATGCGCAGGCGCGGATTGGACAGTGTCTGCCACGGGCGCGAGAAGTTGATACTTATCGTTTGTCCCGGGGCTACGGGGATGTCAAACTGGTTGGTGACAGTGCCTTCCAGTCGTATTTGGTCGTACTTGAGCAGTGCCTTAACGGCGGTGCGGGACAGCTGCGGCAGGTTGGAACGCAGGAATTCGAGCAGCGGTATCGGTTGGTCCGAGGTGTTGGCCAGTTCCGAGATGTTGTCTTGCCGCATGTGCCCGCGTCCGGTGTGTGTGCCGGGTTTATATGCCTGTGGTTTGTTGTGGCTCATTTCGTTGTCTTTTTACGGGTGGTGGCGCGACGGGTGGTGCGCTTAGGCGCGGCCGCAGGTGTATTGACCACTTCCAGTGCTTGCTCGAGGGTCATTTCGGCAGCTGTTTCGGGTGTCGTTCCGCGTGGCAGTTTGTAGTTTGAGCCTTTGTATGCGATGTACGGGCCGAAGCGTCCGCGCAGAATTTGCAGCTCGGGTTCTTGGTCGAAGGTGCGCAGCACGCGGTTGGCATCCTCGGTGCGCTTGGCTTCTATCAATTCAATGGCGCGGCTAAGTGTGACGGCGGCCGGGGCTTCGTCCTTGGGTATGGATACGTACTTGTTGTCGTGGCGCACATACGGACCGAAGCGTCCGATGCCTACGCTGACGTCTTTGTCCTCGAAGGTGCCCAGTGTGCGTGGAAAGTCGAATAGGTGGAGAGCCTCGTCCAGAGTTATGGTTTCGAGACTTTGTCCTTTGAGCAGCGAGGCAAAGCGTGGTTTGTTGTCGCTGTCGTTGCTTCCTATTTGGACCAGAGGTCCGAATCGGCCGATTTTGACGCTCACCGGTTCGCCGGATGCGGGGTCGGTACCTAATAATCGTTCGCCCACCTTGTGTTCCAGACGCATGTCCATGACTTCCTCGACTTTGGGGTGAAACTTGTTGTAGAATGTCTCCATCTGGCTGTTCCATTGCATCTTACCGTCAGCTATGGCGTCGAATTTCTGCTCAATTCCGGCGGTGAAGTTGTAGTCAAGGATGTTGGGAAAATACATGGTGAGGAAGCTGTTGACAACCACACCTATGTCGGTGGGCATCAGTTTGCCCTTGTCCGCGCCGTAGGTCTCGGTGTGAGTGGCTTCGGTGATGTTGCCATCGGCATCCATGGTCAGGGTCTTGATGTCTCGCTGTGCTCCGGCGCTCTCGCCTTTGGTGACGTAGTCGCGTGCCTGAATGGTGGAGATGGTGGGCGCATATGTCGAGGGACGACCTATTCCGAGTTCTTCCATTTTCTTGACTAGAGAGGCTTCGGTATAGCGAGGCGGCTGCTGGGTATATCGTTCTGTGGCTGTGAGGCTTTCGTTGGTGACGTAGTCGCCCGCAGCCATTGCCGGGAGTATGTCCGTGTCTTCTGTATTGTCGGCGATGTCATCGTGGCTTTCGATGTATACTCTGAGAAATCCGTCGAATTTGACAACCTCGCCCGAGGCGGTAAATCGCTCGGCACTGCCGGCGGGAGTGATGTCTACTACGGTTTTCTCGATTTGGGCGTCAGCCATTTGGGATGCTACCGTGCGCTTCCATATCAGATCGTAGAGGCGGCGTTCCTGCGCGGTGCCTTCGATGGTGTGTCGGTCTATATATGTGGGGCGTATAGCCTCATGGGCCTCCTGGGCGCCCTTGCTGCTGGTGTGGTAATGGCGCTGCTTGAGGTATTCTTTGCCGTGGGATGTGACGATTTCTTGCGCGATGGCCGCCAGTGCCACTTGTGAGAGGTTGAGCGAGTCGGTACGCATGTATGTGATAAGTCCGTTTTCGTAGAGCTTCTGCGCCACCATCATTGTTTGTGCAACGGTCATGCCAAGTTTACGCGAGGCTTCCTGTTGCAGTGTGGAGGTGGTGAAGGGTGCTGCCGGGGACTTTTTCAGTGGATGGACGTTGACGCCGGTAATCGAATAGGTGGTATGTGCGCAGCCTTGAAGGAGGTCGCGTGCCTCGGCCTCGTTGCTTAAGCGTCGGGCGAGTTCGGCACGGAAGCTCGCGCCGTCGCCGGTGGCAAAGATGCCGGTGAGGCGGAAGTATCTGTCGGGCTTGAAGGCCTTGATTTCCTGTTCGCGCTCAACGATGAGTCGCACGGCAACGCTTTGCACGCGACCGGCCGACAACCCGGGCTTGATTTTGCGCCACAGTACGGGCGACAGCTCAAAGCCGACGATGCGGTCAAGCACGCGGCGTGCCTGCTGTGCATCTACGAGGTTCGTATCTATGGTGCGCGGCTGCTTGATGGCGTCGAGAATGGCGCCTTTGGTGATTTCGTGGAACACTATGCGTCGTGTGGTCTTGGGATCGAGACCCAGAACTTCGCTCAGATGCCATGCTATGGCCTCTCCTTCGCGGTCTTCATCAGATGCCAACCACACGGTTTGTGCCTCCTTGGCGGCGCGGCGCAGCTCGCTTACGAGATTCTTCTTGTCATCCGGAATTTCGTAGATGGGCTCAAAACCATTGTCGACATCGATGCTGAAACTATGTTTTTTCAGGTCGCGGATATGCCCGTAGCTGGACATGACCTTATAGTCGTTGCCTAAGAACTTTTCGATGGTTTTTGCTTTGGCGGGAGACTCGACTATGACGAGATTTTTCAACATGTCGTATTGGTATAAATAGGTGTTTGTTCGTTAATATGTCCAAAGGCCGGAGCGGATGCCCGTCCCGGCTTTTCGGTCGGCAAAGATAGTCATTTTTTGCCAACAGCCCCAAAAATCTATATATAATGTGTAGGTTGTGGGTTCAAAGAGCGTTTTGGCCGTGCCCGCATCGAGGTGTGTAATGGCTATATTTCAGGAATTCCGATGCGGCGCAGGTAGGCGTATACGCCATCGTAGTATCCCGGCAGGCGTGTCGAGTCGGGCGGTACGCCGTGGTCTCCTTCGGGAACTACAATGATCATGCCTTGACGTGCGCGTGTAAGCAGGACGCGGTAGGCGTTGATTTGGTATGCTTGATTCGATTCTTTATTTATTCTTTGCCACGCCGCACCTCCTCTGAGTTGGTGATGCTGCCATCGCATGGCATTTGTGTCGAGCCGCAGGTCGGCATCCCATACTACGCAGGACCAGTCGATTTCCAGCCCTTGGACTTCGAATTCGGTGAGGGTGTCTTCCAGAGCATTGGAGGATCGGATGTCATCGTCATTGTCCAAAAACCAGTGGACGAAGTCCGGCTTGTATCGGACGTTGACACTTATGGCTTTCAATCTTTCGCCTTTGCTGCATGCCAGAATGCCGTAGCGTTCGCTGCCGCGTGCTTTTTGCTTGAGCCATTTCTTGGCTGTGTCGAGCGAACGTGTAACTGCTATCGGGTAATTGCACAGCTCTGTCAGTGTGTCGTGCGCCTGCTGCGGGTGTAACTCGAGCAGTTGATGGACAAATAGACTGACTTTCTCGGCGCGGAAGGAGCGCATACTTACCGAAAGGTGTAGCGATGTCTCGACGTGTATTTGGTCTTTGTTCAGGGTCAGGGTTTCAAGTGCCCGCCCTTCGGCGTATTCTTTTTCGTGCAGGCGGTCGCTCAAGTATACATGCCAGTGTGAAAACTTGCGGTTGATGGCGTTTATCCATTCTGATAGGCCGGCTTCGCCCTTATTGATTTCCTGTCCGCCGCCTACCAGACAAACCACCAGCCCCCAATCGGTCTGTCGGTCCATGCACGAAATCAGGTATTCGGGCTCGCTGTACGGGAAGCCGTGCAGCTTCTTTTTCTTGCCCATAAATCGAGCCAGTTCGTCCTTGGTCCATGCACGCTGAGCTTCATCGAATATGGCAATGTGTTCTGTGGGAATGTATGCCTTGTCTGTATGGGTTCTGAAATAGCCTTCTTTGGGAACAATCTCGCCGTCGCGTATTTCGGTACCTTCGAGGTAGAGGTCTCGGTAGTGGTGTATCATTTGTATGAAGGTCTTGACGCGGCTTCGGGCTTCGGCTTTTGTGCATGGTTTTGTGTCGCTTCGTCCGGATTTGTAGTCCTCCTTGCTTCGGCGCACCAAGTCGCGTGCCAATGCTTCTTGAAGTACTTCTACGAGAGGGAAGTTTCCTGAAAGGTAAACGGCTTTCTCGCCTTTCTCGAATTCGTTGATGGCGGTTTGCAGGCCAATCAGGGTCTTGCCGGCGCCGGGTACGCCGGTTACGAAGCATACGGCTTTGCGTGCATGGTTGCGACATTCGTCGATGATATGCGTCAGTCCCTGCATGGTTGACTCTATGTCTCCGTCGTGGCGAGTGATGTCCTCCACTGTATGCTCGCGATATAGCGATACGGCTGCCTCGATAATTGTCGGGGTGGGTTCGTATCCGCTGACGGCCCAGTTGTAGTCATTGTCTCCGGCATATGACTTTTCGAGGGAAGATAGAACAAGCGACAACGCCACGGCCAGTTGCCGGCTGTTGGCTTGCATGGGGTTGTATACTTTGTCTTCGTATTGCTGTAATTCGATATGACAGTTATGATCCGCTTCGGCGGGTGCCACCAAAATAGGAATAATTGAGCGATCGCGACTGCCTTCCTGAAAGTTTTTCAGGTCGATTGCGTAGTCCCATGCCTGCATGAGTCCTTCGTGTGCAAATTTTTGGGTCAAGGTTTTGAATTCGAGGACAAAGACGATTCCATCGATGAGTGCGATGACATCGGCACGGCGTCCCATACGCGGGATATTGTATTCAAAGAACACGCTGCCGCGGTCGCGGTAGGGCGCCAATACGTCTTTGAGTACCTCGATTTCGCATACCCATGAGTCGGTTGTCTCATCGTTGAGGTCGTGGGCGGAAGCTTGGACCATTTTGCCGATGATCTCGTCGGTGCATCGGTCAAGGAAATCGTGGATGGTGTCGCTGTAATAAAACCTTATGGCGGGCATGGCTGAAGTCGTTGGAGTAATTGTTCTTTGAATGTTTGAGGTGCTGATTATGGTGCGTCAGCGGCGGAGGTGTCGGCGTGCGGTGCGGCTGTCGGCAGGCAGGAGCGAGCCGTCGGCGGTAAGCGCTCGGACGACTTCGGCTATGGCGTGGCGCATTTGGGGGCTTTGGCCGTCGTATAATTCGGCATCGGTGGCGCCTTCGGGGCGCGAGCATCCGCGCAGTACGCGGTCACGAGCGCGGTCTCGGAGTGATGTGGCGGATGATGCGATGGCACGAGCGCGGCATACATCGCAGGTGCCGCAGTCGGACTCGGGCGTCTCGCCAAAGTATTCGAGCATCTGCCGCACGCGACAGCGGCTGTCGTCAAAGACAAAGGCGCGCATGGCGGCGATGCGTGCGGCCATGACGTCGCGGCGCGCTTCGTAGACGTCGCGGCCTATGATCACGTGCTTGGGCAGGTCGCGCGAGGTGGGGTAGTAAATGTAGGGTATAAGGCTGCGCGGCACGTAGTTGAGAATATCTCGGCGCGACAGCTCGAGCAATGCACGGTAGGTGGCTTCGGCGTCCAGTCCGGTGTCGTGCGCCAGTACTCCTTCGTCGAAATACACGTAGTCGGCGAAACTGCCGGTGTAATTGCGCAGGAATGCGGTGAGCGTTCGCTCGGCGTTGTCGCTCATATCCATGCCGTATAGCGAGTCGCGCGTCATGGTCATCATGGCGCGTGCCTTGGCAAAGTCCGGGTCGTGGTACTCGATGGCTCCGGCCAGCGTCAGTATCGACAGCGCCGAGCGCGTGACGCCGGGCTGCAGCGAGTATGTGGCGCAAAACTTGTCGAAGTCAAAGGGATATACGCGGTCATAACCTCCGCCGATGGGAATGTCGAGGAAGTTGCCGGCCAATTCGTAGACGCGTAAGATGTATTCGCGCGGTGGGAAGGCCTCGCTCAGGCGTCGTGTCAGCGTGCCTTTGTCCGTGTCTTTGGCTATGATAACTGCAAATGATGGCAACCCGTCGCGTCCGGCGCGCCCGGCCTCCTGATAGTATTCTTCGAGTGACGATGGCAGGTCGTAGTGTATGACGGTGCGTACATCGGCTTTGTCTATACCCATTCCGAAGGCGTTGGTGGCCACGATGACGCGTATTTTGGATGACTTCCAAAGTTCTTGCCGCCGTGCCTTTTCGTCAGCGTCCATGCCAGCATGGTAGGCGGCGGCGCTGATGCCTCGTTCGCACAGCATTTGGGCTATTTGGCCGGTGCGTCGTCGGCTGCGTACATATACGATGGCCGTGCCGGAGGTGTGATCGAGTACGTCAAAAAGTTTGGCATCTTTGTCCTCGATATGTCGCACTACAAAGCTGATGTTTGGACGTGCAAAGCTCAGGGTGTATTCGGCCGCGTCCGAGCCGAAGTTGAGCCGTGCCATGATGTCTCTCCGCACCTGTGGCGTGGCCGAGGCTGTAAGTGCCAATATCGGCACGTCCGGGACGAGGGTGCGCAGTTCGGCAATTTTGAGATATGACGGGCGGAAGTCATAGCCCCATTGGGATATGCAATGTGCTTCGTCCACCACTATCAGGCGTATATCAAAAGCTTGCAGGTGCTGACGGAAGGTCTCTGTGCCGAGGCGCTCGGGCGACACATACAGCAGGCGCAGTATGCCCAGACGGGCGCGGTCGTATACGAGGCGTGCTTCGCGCGGAGTCGGTCCCGAATACAGTGCTCCGGCGCGTATGTCGCGATCTTTGAGGGCGTCCACTTGGTCCTTCATCAGCGAAATCAGGGGCGTCACCACCACGGTAAGACCTTCCAAAATCATTGCCGGCACCTGGAATGTCAGAGATTTTCCGCCACCGGTGGGCATCAGCCCCAGAGTGTCGTGCCCCTGCATCACCGAGGTGATGATGTCGAGCTGGCACGGACGGAAGCTGTCGTAGCCCCAGTATCGGTGTAGGATTTCGTGTGCCCGGGCTGAAATCTCGGCGGCTGTCTGCATGGTGCCGGTGTTTTGTTTGACGTGTGTCTGTTTCACAGACATAGTGGCGGCTCGTGACGTAGCTTAGGGCCGCCCCGATGGGTGATATTATTCCTGCGGCAGGCGTATTTGCTTGACTTGCAGTTGTATGGAAGATGTGGCGTTGCGGTGCTTGTTTTCTTCGATGGTGTAGCAGATGTCGAAGGGCTTGCCTTGATGGATGTGATCGAAGTATCGCGCCATGTTGAATGCGATGCCGTTGAAGACCTTGCCCGAGGTGTCGTCCACGATCTCGAGTTTGATGTGCTCGTTGTTGCGGCCTACTATGCGGCTGGTGCCGAAGTCTTTGACGTTGCGTGTGCAGAATACGGGTTTTTGGTTGCCCGGACCGAAAGGTGCGAACATGCGTAGCATCGAGACAAATTCGGGGGTGATGCGCGTAAATGGCAGTATCGCATCGATATCCAGTTGTGGCGTCAACTGCGATGGCAGGATATTGGCGGCTACGTATTCTTCGAAGCGGTGTGTGAATTCGGGGATATTTTCTTCGCGCATAGAAAGTCCGACGGCGTAGGTGTGGCCGCCGAAGTTTTCGAGCAGGTCTCGCGATGCTTCCACGGCCTTGTATACGTCAAAGCCTTGTACACTGCGGCTGCTGCCGGTGGCAATGCCGTCCGTGGTGCCGCGCGTCAGTACCACCGAGGGTTTGTAATACAGTTCGGTGAGGCGCGAGGCTACGATGCCGATTATACCTTTGTGCCACTCCGGGTTGTAAATGACTATGGACTTGTGGTCGGCTACATCATCGCCGCGTGCGCTGAGTATGGCGTTGGCTTCGTCGGTGATGCGTTTGTCCAGCTCTTTGCGGTCTTTGTTGTATTGATCGATGGCTGCGGCGCGCTCGTTGGCGTCTTTGGTATCGCGCGATACAAGCAGGTCCACGGCTTCGCGGCCGGACTGCATACGCCCCGAGGCATTGATGCGCGGGCCGATTTTGAAGATTACATCGCTGATAGTGATTTCTTTGCCGGGGAGGCCGCAGATGCGGATGATGCCGCGCAAGCCTACGTTGGGGTTGCTGTTGAGACGTTTGAGGCCATGATATGCCATGACGCGGTTTTCGTCTACCATGGGCACGATGTCGGCGGCTATGGACACGGCCACCAGGTCAAGCATCCCTTCGAGTTCGCCCGTGCCGATGCCGTTGCTTATCGAGAATGCCTGCATCAGCTTGTATCCCACGCCGCAGCCCGACAGGTGGCTGCAAGGGTATGTCGAGCCTTCGAGCTTTGGGTTGAGTATGGCTACAGCGTCCGGCAGCATCTCATCGGGGACATGGTGGTCGCAGATGATGAAATCGATGCCGAGGGTCTTGGCGTAAGCGATTTCGGCGTTGGCCTTGATGCCGCAGTCAAGGATGATGATGAGCTTGACGCCGGCGGCGGCAGCTTCGTCTATGGCGTGTGTGCTGATGCCGTAGCCTTCGTCGTAACGTGTCGGAATGTCGTAGTCGATTTCCGAGTAAAAATTTTGCAGGTATCGGTATACCAACGCCACGGCGGTGGTGCCGTCGACATCGTAATCGCCGTATACCAAGATACGTTCTTTTGCCCCCATGGCCCGGTTGAGGCGGTCCACAGCTTTGTCCATGTCAGGCATTAGGAAAGGGTCATGCAGGTCTCTAAGCGAGGGGTGGAAGAATTTCTCGGCCTCGTCTATAGACTGTATGCCCCGCTGCACCAAGAGCTCGCTTATGGGCGAGACCTTGGCGTACCGGCGTGCCAGCTCGGACTCCAATTTTTGTTTTTCTGCGGACAGGGGTAGATAGTTCCATCTACTTGTCATTTATGTTGTTTTTTATTTTTTATCGTGTCTGCGGACACGCCGTGGCGTGTCTTTGTCGCGCTGTCGGCCGGTGTGCCCGGGTGTGCCCTCTGAAGGGCGTGCGCGTGTATATGGGGGCGTGTCGGCGTGGTGTGCGCCTTGCGCCCGGGCCGCCGTGTCGGCGGTATGTATATGTGTCTTTGCCGCGGCATGTCTGTGGACACATCAATAGGTCCCGAGTCGTGGCAAGTCGAGTATTGTGCCGGAGTGTGGTCATGGTGTTGATTATCAGCGTTTTTGTTTGCTGCTCCGGCGGCCGCACAGAGGAGATTGTGCCTCATCAGGTACTATTGCGGCTATTTTAACGCAAAGATAGCCAAAATTTCGGTTTTTGCCGGTATGGAGCTTGTTTTTTTTGGAGAAAAAATTTTCGTGATACCTGAAAGCAGTCCGTCCGGGACGCATTTCGGCGCCTCGGACGGATATTGAGTGGAAAATATGTATCTCGAAACTGTGGTGTCTTACTTGATGCAGACCTTGGTGGCGGTGTTGCCTATTACGCGGATGTATATGCCGGCGGTGGGGTTGGCTACTGGCATACCTTGCAGGTTGAAGTAGCGAGCTTGTCCGTTGACATCGGCTGATATGTCGTCCACGCCGGTGGTGTTCATTTCGGAGATGCGGAGGACTCCGTCGGTATGGCTGCCGGGGGTGTACTCGACGGTGAACATTGCATAGTCAATGCGTGCCACGTGTCCGATGTTGGTGTTGGGGTGGGTGCTGAAGACGTAGTGGCTTTCCTGCGCCGGGTCATATATCAGTGTGTATGAGTCGCGTCCGCTATTTTTGCCCACGTAGGCATAGACGTCTTTGCCGTTGCCGTCCTTGACGCCGGTTGAGGGTTCGCCTTTGATGGCGGAGATTGCGGCATTGATGCTGTGGCCTACGTATCCGGTGGAGGTCTCCGGGTCGATACATTCATCAGCTTTGGCGCCGAAGTATGTACCGCTGTGGTTGGCCTTGCCGTCGCGGATATAGAATGTGCCTTGGAGATTGTATACGGGTAGCGTGTAGCGGCCGTCACCCTCGTAGGTGAAGGGCATGGCGACTTCGGCGCCGCCGATTTCATTGGTTTTCATGACCAGGTACAGGTCTTCGTAGGGCTTGCCGGCGGTGTACTCGCCTTCGCTGAAGAAGTCGATGGCACGGCGCTGTGTGCCGGCTATCTTATAGTATCCGGCAAAGATGTGTGCCTGTTGGTTGTGTACAAATTCGTAGTTGGTGCTGTTGAAAGACACGTATGCGTTGCCTCCTGTCAGGTCTATTGTGGCCGGAATCGCTTTGCTTTTGTCGGTAGTGTAGGCAAGACCGTTTTCGTAGTCTTTTTTACTCTTGTTGTACTTGGGCATGATGTATCCCTTATCATTATTGTATAATTTGAGATACCATCCGTCGGTGGCGTTGCCTTCGAGGATGACGTGCTGGGCGTTGCTTATGTCGCCGGTGATTACGCCGTTGGTATTGTTGCATGTAACATCGGTGGACTTGAGACCGCCGTTAGAAAATTCTTGGGTGGTCATCAAACTGAGTGTTGTCGAGGCGTTGCCGTTGGGGGCGTATGCCACGATTACGTTGAGGCCGTCGGAGAGTTGTGAGGCATCTTGGATGCGTATCCAGCCGCGGGTGGTGTATGTTTCGCTGGAGAAGACGTATGTGGCCGCGTTGATGACGGCGCCGGCGTCATTGACGGCGTAGGCGTTGATGGTCACTACGTTGCCGTCTGCGGGCTTGGCTACGTCTATGCCTTGTGCGTCATCGTATGCGATGTGGTTGTCACCTTGTGCGGTGTATCCGCCTATGGTGTAGTACAGTGCCGGAGTGGGGTAGGCAGCGGCATCGGCGGCCAACTTAACGTTGAACGTTGCGTTTTCGGGGTAAGTGCCTTCCGTTTGGCTAAAGCTGATGGATGTGGGCGCTACGTGGTCTTTGTCGTTGAAGACGATGGATACCGGTTCGGCTGCTACCTGTCCGCCGGAGTTAACGGCTATGGCGTTGATTGTGACTGTTTGCGGAACAGTGCGTGCCAAGGTGAAGCCCTTTGCAGGGTCGTAGGTCTCGGTTTTGTTCGCTCCCGGAACCGGGGTGCTGCCGTCGCGTGTATAGTATATGGTGGGGGCGGGGAAGGCTGCGCCATCGGCGACAATCTTGACCGATACCGTCTGGCCGATGACGGCCTCGGTCTTATTGGGATTGATGGTCAGCGAGGTGGGAGCCACGACCTTGGTTAGGGCGAAGGTCATGGACGAAATTGTGGGATTGTTGAGTCCTGTTCCGGGGGTCAAGTCTATGGTTGTCGCTCCTTTGGGGAATTCGCAGTAGGACTTGGCTGCGAGATCCTCGCCGTTGATGGCTATCGCCGGGGTGTCGTATGTTTTTGTCGTGGCGTAGGATACGCGGACAATGACATAGCCTTCCGGCGCTTGGACGCTGATGGGAACGCCGCTGATCTTGGTGATGGTGAGGTTGTCGGCTTTGCCGCCGGAGGCATCGACGTTATTGGAGGGATATCCGGTGTTTTGGAGTTTGCCCACGGAAGATTCAAAGGTGTAGGTTGTGCCGTCTACAAGCTCTGAAATCCAGTCAGCTTTGGTGTTGGATGTGTAGGTTATGGGTTCCTGCTTGCGGAAGATGACTGTGGCGTAGGTGTAGGGCGAGGTTATTGTCAGTGTAAACGATGTCTCGCAGGCGTTATACTTCCCGGTCTTGTCGGATGATGCTGTTATGGTGGTTGTGCCTACGGCCAGGGGAGTGATAATGCCGTTCTCAACCTTGGCAATTTTGTTGTCGGCCGAGCTCCAGTATATAGTGCCGTCGCCGGTGGATGTGGCTTTGAACTCGGCGGCTCCGTCTTCGAGTACCAAAGATGCGCCGTCAGCGCCGATGGTATTGCCTTTGGCGTCTTTGACGGTGATAGATGCATCGTTACGCGTAAATGCGACGGTGGCACTGCCGGAGGCTTGGCCTTCTGAATTTTGTGCCAGGCCGTTGATTGTGACGACTTTGCTTTCCTCGTTATCGGCGAGCGCATCGCAGGTCACATCGAATGCTTTGGCATACTTGGCGCTTTCGGTTGTAGGGGTGGTACCATCGATAGTGTAGTAGATGTCCGGCGCGGGAGTGCCGTTGGCGGCGATGGTCACGCTGACGTTCTCGCCGACTTTGGCTTCAGCCTTGGACGGGGTGACGGTGACGGCGCTCGGTGCTTCCGGCACGACAGGCGCATCAGGCACCAGCACGAAAGTCATAGCGGAAACGTCGGTGTTGTTGCCGTTCTTTTTGCCGCTGAGGTTCTTTGACTTTATTTTTAATGATTTTACTGAAGCCTCATATATATAGTATACATCAGAGGCAACTTGGTTCTCGTCAATGAGTATGGCACTGGTCGTGCTTGAGTATTTGGCAGACGCTTGGGAAATTGTATAACCTTCAGGTGCTTGGATGGTTATAACATTTCCGTTGGAGTTGTAAATGCGTAGATTGCCGTTGTTGTTCTTGGGATAAGTTAAGCCTGATATCGTTGCAGTTGTGCTGAAAGTTATGCTTGGGTATTCCTCTGCGACCCAAACAATTTCTTTACCTTTCCCGTAAGCAAGATCTTTCTGGTTCTTGAAGATGACTGTTGCGGTGATGTTTCCGCCGGGGACGGGAGTGTCGGCCTTGACGGTGTAGGAGGCTTCGGCGGCTTCGCTGTCGCCTATGCTGTTGTGACCTACAACGTTATATGTGATATTTTCGTTGATGATAACATCGTGGGTATTAGCGTTGGGAATGTTTTGTATTGTCCAGTCGGCGGCGTCTGCTGTTTTGGATTTGATGGTGAGCGATGTCGCACCTTTTGACGAGATGGTGACCGATGTGCCTTTGGCGACTTCGCCGGGAGTGACGCTGAATGTCGGCTTCTCGGGCTTCGTTTCCGGTGCTACGCTTTCTCCGTAGGTGATTACCATCTTGGATATATTGACAATTCCGCCAATTTTTGATTTCAAATCAATTCTGAAATATGAATTTGTCGTAACTGATGGGGTGAAGGTTAGGATGTCGTTTGCTAATACAGCTTTGTCTGTCCCTGTTCCTGTACTTGTCAGCTGGTCGTTTGATGTTGTGATGATAAAGTTGCCGGCATTTAAGGCTGTAAGTTTGTCGTAGCCGGATTCAAGATAAAGTTCAACTTTTTGAATGTTGGCTATTGCTGTGGTGTTATAAAAAACGAAATACGGCGTTTTTGAGACAGATATTTGTCCGGAAGAAGGGGTGACTCTTTCTGCATGGAAACTAACGCCGTCTTTTGTGAAGTTAACCGTTGCGTAGCCGTTATCGGAACTATTCAAATCGGTTGAATTGAAGCCGATTTCTATTGTTTTTGCCGTGGCCGAGAAGGCTGTCGTTAGGGCAAGGATAAGGAGTAGAAGTAGAGATTTTCTCATGACTGAATGACTATACTTAGAAATGTAATTGATTGTGGTTATTCGTGCTATTATGGACAAAAGTATTGCGCGGATTGCAACTCCGGCGCTTTTTCGGCGGCAAAATTACAAAAAATAGTGAATAACAGAGAATAAATGCTATATAAAAACGTGTATTACCCGAATTGGCGGAAAAATTGGCGAAAAAATGCTAACTTTGTCGTAGAAAACAGAGCCGAACTGCTTTTCTCGGAATTTATAAGGGCCCTAAAGACCTTAGAGACCTTAGGGACCTTAGAGGCCCTAAGAACCCTAAAATCCGTAGGTTCTCGGACATTCCGGATTATTTAGACTTACGGACAAACACATACACACAGATATACAAGACAATGCAACCGCTGACCGAAGTGATGGAGTGCCGACATAGTTTGGATGTGCAGGTACGCTTCAATGATTATGACATGTTTTGCCATCTCAACAATGGTGCCTATATGCAATTCCTTGATCTTGGCAAGACAGACTATTTCGGCAGCCTTTTGGGTGGAGTGCTTACTCCTGAGCGCTTGAGTATTGTTGTGGCCGGTATTACCTGCAATTTTGTGGAGCCTTCGTTGCCGGGTCAGCGAGTACGTGTGCTTACGCGTGCCTTGCATCTCGGCACGGCTTCGCTGTTGTTGGCCCAGCAGGTCATCGATCCGGATACGCGACGCCTGAAGTGTTCGGCTATAGTGGCAATGGTGGGATATGACGTGGAGGGCAAGACGAGCAAGCCTATCTCCGATGACTTGCGCCGTGCCGTCATCGAGAGCGATGCTCCTGATACGAGCAAGTGACAGATGACAGCCCGAAAGGGAATCGGCCTATAAAATATTCTTAGAGCAATAATAACGCAAGCGGCATCCGCGATAGGTGTATGCCGCTTGCGTTATTGTTGTGTTTTAGCTTGTTAAGACCAGTAGATGAGGTTGGAAGTATCTCCGGTGGTGACTTTGAGCGTTACTTGTGCGCCTTCGATGACAGGGACGTTGTGTTGCACGTGTCCGATTGGGACATTGAAGGCCACGGGGAAGCTATAGGGTGCCACCATATCGGCGATCATGTCGTTCATGTCCTGATAGGATGCGTCGGGATGGTATTCGGTGAATTGTCCCACCATAAGACCTCGCAGCGACGGCAGTATGCCCGATATGCGCAGCTGGTACATGATACGTTCTATCTTATAGATCGGTTCGGAAACATCTTCGATGAAGAGTATGCTGTCGCGGCGCAACAGGTCGAACCGAGTGTCCAGCAGGTCGGCAAGGACGGCGAGGTTGCCTCCGTAAAGTGTGCCACTGGCTATGCCCGGGCGGTCGTGGCGCGGGTCGGTGGCGAAAGCTATCGGGTCGCGACGCCCTTGCAGCAGGTCGAAGAGTCGTGCGTTGTCCTTGTCGTTCGCCCCACGGCGTATTGCATCGGTCATCGATCCGTGGATGGAGGCTATGCCGTGGCGCACCATCAAGGCGTGTAGGGCCGAAATGTCGCTGAATCCTACCACCCATTTTGGGTCTGTGGCGAGGTCCAGTTTATCGAGGCTGTCGAGCAGGTGTACTACGCCGTATCCGCCGCGGCTGCAGATAACGGCACGCACTTCCGGGTCGGTGAGTGCGGTGGCCAAGTCGTCATAACGCTCGCTGTCCTTGCCCGAGTAATTGCCGTATTGGCCGAGAGTATGGGGCATAATTCGCACTTTCCAGCCGTAGTCGCGTAGTACGTCGGCTGCGCCGTTGACTTTATCTTTGCTGATGGGCCCGGCCGGGCTGCAGATTGCTATCGTGTCGCCGTGTCGCAGCGGCTGAGGCATCTTTACCTTTCTACTTGTACTTAAGTCTGCCATAGATGTCTGTTTTACAATATAAATAAGTGAATGTGTGTAAGTATGATGTCGTTTATTGGGGCTGTACGTCAATCAAGCTTAAGCTCGAGCGTGTCTATGAGTTCGCGCAGTCTCGGGTGCTTGTCTATGATGTGTGCCAGCACTTCGCGCTGGTTCCAGGACATGGGCGAGTCGGCGGCGTCCTTGACCATGAAGTCTAAGGTGATGTTGTCGTTGGCCAATGTATCATGCAGGTGTCTCAACAGCAAGGATAAGACATTTTTCATCTGGTCTTCTTGCAGGTTGTTTTCGACCTTCATGGTGTAGTGTGTCGAAGAGGCATCCTTGCGTGTCGGAGGACATGCACGCATGGTGTTGATGATGATATGTTGCGTTGGATTGGCGTCTATAAAGGCATTCCAAGCTTTGCCGAAAGCCTCGTCGGAGAATGTTTCGTTGCGTAAGGTTGCTGTAGTAGTTGTGTCGGGGCGTTTCTCCTCGGCAGGGTGTTCTATGCCGTGCCTGAGGCTCACTCCGGGGGTGTGCAGGTTGGTGCGCAGCCCGTGTATCACGGCGCCGGTAAATGCCGGGGCGTGCGGTGCTGCTCCTGCCGAATGGGCTGCTGCCTGTGCTGCATTCGCAACCGTTCCGGCCATGGCCGTGGAGACCGTGGCCCGGGGCGCTGCCGGGGTTGCCGGTGCGGCGGTGTGCATTGCGGCTATTTGGTTTAGCGGCCCCCCGAAGTCGCCGTCGAGTTCGAGGGGCTCAGTAGTTGGCATAGTCTGATGAGCGATAGCTCAATCAGGAACTGCTTGTTTGAGGCCGTGCGGTAGTTGAGATCCGCGTAATTGCATATTGCCATGGCTCGATAGAAGAATTCCGGGGGTAGGCCTGCGGCGCGTTTGGCCATGGCTTGTCGTACGTCGTCCGTGGCTTCGATGAGCGGCAATGTCACCGGATTGGCGGCGCACATCAAGTCGCGCATATAGGCCCCGAGGCCGTTGATGAAGAATAGCGAGTCGAAGCCGTGGGATCGAATCTCGTTGTACACCAGCAGTGCAGCAGACACGTCTTGTTTGACGAAGGCGTCTATGAGGCGTTCGAAATAGCTGTTGTCTAAGACGTTGAGGTTGGCGATGGCGGATGCGTAGGTGATGTTTCCGCGAGACGATGCCGCCACTTGGTCGAAGATAGACAAGGCATCGCGCATGGCGCCATCGGCGTGGTGGGCGATGACGCCCAGTGCTGCCGGCTCGGCGGTTATGCCTTCGCTTTGTGCCACATATTGCAGATGTGCCACCATATCGGATATTGTGATGCGGTTGAAGTCGTAGATTTGGCAGCGCGACAATATCGTGGGAATGATTTTGTGCTTTTCGGTGGTGGCGAGGATGAATATGGCATGTGCCGGCGGCTCCTCGAGCGTCTTGAGAAAGGCGTTGAATGCGGCGGTGGAAAGCATGTGCACCTCATCGATTATGAACACGCGGTATCGACCCATTGTCGGTGGTATAAGCACTTGGTCGATAAGGGCTTTCATGTCGTCGATGCCGTTGTGCGAGGCGGCGTCCAGTTCGATGATGTTGAGTGAGCGGCCCTCGTTGAAGCTACGGCACGAGTCGCACTCGTTGCAGGCTTCGCCATCGGGTGTGCGGTGGGTGCAGTTGATGGTTTTGGCAAATATGCGGGCGCACGAGGTCTTGCCTACGCCTCGGCTGCCGCAAAACAGATAGGCGTGGGCAAGTCGGTCGCTGACGATGGCGTTTTTCAGCGTCATTGTCAGCGCCTTTTGCCCGACGACGCTGTCAAACGTTGAGGGGCGGTACTTGCGTGCGGATACTACGTAGTGTTCCATGTAGGTGGGGGTATGGGAACTATGGGAATAATGGGAGGGATGAGGTTTTGGAAGCTATAATGGCCATAATAGCCGTTATGGGTTCTGATGGAGTTTACAGTTCAAGGTCTTCGCCGATGATTTCGTGCCAGGGAAGGCCTTGCTTGTTGAGCTGCTCCATGAAAGGATCGGGGTCGAATTCTTCGACGTTGAACACGCCGGCGCGATGCCATTTGCCCGTGAGGAACATCATGGCGCCAATCATGGCCGGGACGCCTGTGGTATAGCTGACAGCCTGCATTCCGGTTTCGAGATACGAGTCGTGGTGGCTGCAGTTGTTGTATATGTAATATGTGAGGGGTTTGCCGTCTTTGCCTATGCCGCTGATGCGACACCCTATGCTTGTCTCACCGGTGTAGTTTTCGCCCAGATCCTGCGGATTGGGCAATACGGCTTTGAGGAATTGCAATGGTATGATCTCTTGTCCGTTGTACATAACGGGGTCGATGCGAGCCATGCCTATGTCCTGTATTACGCGCAGGTGTGTCAAGTACTCCTGTCCGAAGGTCATCCAGAAGCGTGCGCGGCGTATTGTGGGGAAATTGAGTACGAGGCTTTCCAACTCCTCATGATACATGAGATAGCTGTCGCGTGCGCCTATATTGGGGTATGTCAGCGACTTGTGTATTTCCAGCGGGCCGGTGGTAATCCATTTGCCGTCTTGCCAGTAGCGTCCGTTTTGAGTGATCTCACGGATGTTGATTTCAGGATTGAAATTGGTGGCAAAAGCTTTGCCGTGGTTGCCGGCGTTGCAGTCAACGATGTCCAGGGTTTCCATGGCCTTGAAATGGTGTTTGGCGGCATATGCTGTGAATATCCCGCTGACACCCGGGTCAAAGCCGCAGCCGAGTATGGCGGTGAGGCCTGCATCGGCAAAGCGTTGGCGGTAAGCCCATTGCCACGAGTATTCGAAGTGGGCTTCATCGCGTGGTTCGTAGTTGGCCGTGTCCAGGTAGTTGACACCGCATTGCAGGCAGGCCTCCATGATGGTGAGGTCCTGATAGGGCAGGGCGACATTGATTACGAGTTCGGGCTTATGGCGATGCAGCAGTTCGCACAATTGAGCTACGTCATCGGCGTCGACGCTGTCGGCGTTGATGCTCTTGTGATTGTACTTTTCGGAGAGCAACTTGGCCAGGGCTTGGCACTTGGAGAGAGTGCGCGTGGCGATGACGATATCTGTGAATACTTCGGGGTTTTGGGCGCATTTGTGGGCGACAACAGTGCCTACGCCGCCGGCGCCGATGATTATGACTTTTGACATTATGCTATGTTTTTGTTTTTGTCGGAATTGAGTAGTTTGACATTGCTTTTGGCGGACTTCTTTTCCATTGCGATGCATACGAAGGTGAATATGCCCAGAAGTATAAGCAGCGCAGTCTGCGCTCCCATCACGAGGTTGGCAAAAGCTGTTGCCGGGCCTTTGGCCAGGCCATAAATACCTAAGGCAAAGATTATGGACCATTGCCAGGGGCCTATGCCGCCGTTGGAAGGCACGCCCATGCTAAGGCTGGAGAATACGAAGGCGACAAGTACGGCCAGGGCGGTGTGCTGCGACACGATGTCGGCCGTGAAATCGAAGGCGTTGAAAGCCACGTATAGCTGTGAGAAGTAGCAGCCCCAGATGCATACGGTGAGTATCAGCCAGCGTACCTTGCCGGGCATGGTGAATATTGCAACAAAGCCGTTCCATAGTCCGCGCACAAAGTCTTGGAAGCGGCGCAAGGCTTTGTTCTCGGTTTTGCATGCCAGCATCCACCAAAATATGGCGACAAATGCCACCATAGCCACCCATAGCCAGGGCGAGGCCAGCATTCGTCCAATGCCTTCAAGGCCGTGAGTGGTCGAGAAGTACTGCGAGAGCGCTCCGGCGGCCAGGGCAAAGGTCACTATTGTGAGTAGTAGTACGGTGACGGTGTCGGCCAAACGGTCAGCCACCATGCTGCCGAAAACCTTGGAGAACGGGGCGTCCTGACGCCGTGCGATATACCCCGAGCGCCATATTTCGCCCAAGCGCGGCAGCACAAGGTTGACGGCGTATGTGCCGAAGATGCTCAACACCAGGGCAAACAGAGGCGGATTGACGCCGATGGCACGCAGTTGTATGCGCCATCGCATGGCACGGAAGATGTGGCTGAATATACTTATAAGCAGTGCCAATGCAATCCATTGGAAGTGACATTGCTCGCGAATGATTTGCACCATCTCGTCCCAGTCCATTCCGTCAAACAGCAGCTTGCATAACAGTATGCTCACAATCAGTGGTATACCGTATCGCAGGATGATGCCGAGCACGCGCTTGGCTTTGCTCGGCGGAGTTCCGGCCTGTGTCTGAATGTCGGCCTTGGTATCGGTTTGAGACATTTCGGATTCTGTCGCCATTATTCCACGGGTATTACTTTGAGTCGGTCGCCTTGTTCGTTGACTATGGAGCGGTAGTAGCGTTCGTCATATCCGCCGTAGGCGGGTTTGTCGGGAAGTCCGTAGGGGGTGCGGCTGAAGGTGCCGTCTTCGTTCTGCCTCTTGATGTTGCCGTCCAGGTATTTGACAAATAGCGTGTCGCCCAATGCGCGGTAGTCCTTGGTGCATTTTTCGGCCCAATAATTGGTGATTTCGGCGAGGTACTTGGCCGCATCGTCATGGGATAGTGTGCGGCACATCTCCTCGGCCTTGCCGGCGCTGATGGTCATTTGGACTTCAAGGCTTTCCTGAACCTTGCGGATGTCGCCAATCATTTGGCTGTAGCGGTTGTAGGCTTGGTTGGCTACGTAATTGGTGACCCAGAACATCGAGTCCCAGGAGAGCGTGAGCAGGTCGCCGTTGCCGTGCGCAAGCTGGTAGGGCGGCATTTTAAGGCTGTTGAACACGGGGATGTATACGCAGGTGTTGGCGTCATCGACGCCGAACCACAGAATACCGCGCATGGCATCGGGGCGTGCGTTGTTGATGTCCGCCACAAATGAAAATCCGGTCTGCTGCGTGGCAATGGCCCGCTCGTGCGTGTATTCAACGCCGTCCACTTTGTAGGTCAACGGACGCCAGCGGTAAGGAACGTTAAACGGACCGGCACCTATGTCCTTGGTCATGTCCATTGGTGTGCCTTCAAAGTGGTCGCGCATCATATCCTTGAGGTCTTGTGCTGTCAGTAGGCGTTCGGGGCGCACCCATAATGGCATGGGTTCGCCCTGTCCGCGCAGTATCCAGGGCAGGTAGGCGTCCATGCTGCCTTGAGCCGCAAAGCGGTTGAAGTAGCTCCAAACGCGTCCATCGCAGCCGCGCATGGACAGCATGTCATATACCGAGTAGGCACGCGAGAAATCAAAGTCTTCGTCCTTGCCTTTGTAGTATCCGCATTTGCGAGCAAAGGAAATTACGTCCGGGCTGTACAATGTTTCTGGGTCGTCAAGCGGGAAGGTGTGTATACGTGCATTGTTGGCGTGTCCGCTGATGTACCCGTCGGGTACACGTCGAGCCACCCATACGATGCCTTTGTCGTGCTTGCCCTTGCCTATGAGTTCCAAAATCCATACTTCATCGGCATCGGCGATACTGAAACTTTCGCCGCCGGAGGCATAGCCGTATTTATTGGCAAGCGATGTCATTGTGTCGATGGCCTCGCGTGCGGTGCGTGCGCGCTCCAGAGTGATATATATCAGCGAGCCGTAGTCTATAAGGCCTGTGCCGGCCAACTCGGCTCGTCCGCCCCATGTGGTCTCGGAGATTGTCAGGCCGAACTCGTTCATATTGCCTATCGTCGAATATGTGTGTGGCGCTTCATCGATTTCGCCTAGTGGCTTTTGGGTGTCCCATTCGATGATGGCACGCTTGGTGCCGGGGGCGTGGTCGCCCCCCATGTGCGAATACAATTCGCCGTATAGTTCGTGGCTGTCGGCGGCGTATGTAATCATAACGCTGCGAGAGGCCGTAGCGCCCGGGGTCGCGATAAGACTTGTGCAGGCCTCGGCGTAGTCGGAGGCAAATGCCATAGCAAAAGCAGCTGCTATAGTGGTTATGGTCCTGGTATTCAAAGTAGTGTATTTAGATGGTTGTGCATTGGTCTCTCGGAGAGGCGCATGGTGCGCTTTCCTCCGAAAGTGCAAATATACGATTTTTTTGTGAGAGTTTCCTCGGATGGAAAAGCGAGAGGGCAAAAATGAGTCCGAACCTTGGTGTTTTGGGCGCGTGGGTGTTGTGGGTACGAGGCATTTTTTGTAACTTTGCGCCGCAATGAAATCCCCGGCCGATACAGATGATACGCGTACGCAGGGCTTGGAACTGACGACGGCGCGTGTCGCCGCATCGGTCCTTGCTCCGGCGTTGTATCTTATCCCTGTGCCACTTTCCGACGGACCTGTGGAGGACGTTTTACCGGCACGCAATATTGAGATTGTCAAGTCTATACGCTACTTTATTGTGGAAAATGTACGGTCGGCACGTCGCTTTCTCAAGCGCTGTTGTCGCGATATTGACATTGATTCTCTTGAATTTGTCGAACTGAGTGAGCATACTGATGCTGCGGCTGTGCCTCCGATGCTTGAGCCTTTACGACATGGTCATGCCATGGGCGTCATCAGCGAAGCCGGGTGCCCGGCCGTTGCCGATCCGGGTGCCGATGCGGTGGCTGTGGCCCAACGCGAGGGCTTGCGTGTGGTTCCGTTGGTGGGCCCGTCAAGCGTTCTGATGGCTCTGATGGCCAGTGGTATGAATGGCCAGAGCTTCGCCTTTCACGGCTATCTGCCTATAGATGAACAAACACGCACGCGTGCCTTGCATCGACTGGTGCAAGCGGTGCAGCGCGACAAGCAGACGCAGATATTCATAGAGACGCCGTATCGCAATGACCGCCTTATTGCCACACTGATACGGACACTGCCGTCGCAGATGCGCTTGTGCGTGGCTGCAGATATTTCCGGCACCTCTGAAAGTATTGTTACGGATACCCTTGCCGGATGGCGTCGCCGCAAGTATTGCTACAACAAGAAACCCACCATATTTCTATTATTCGAATAAGTCATGCCTCCTATGCCTAAACGCCGTCGTCGCTTGTCACGAGCCCTGGATGATATGCCGGGGCTGTTTGACAATGTGGATATCGATATGACCGAAGCGGAGAACCGTGCGGCTGTTGCGGCGCCCAAGGCTCCTGTCTCGCCTGATGCATCCAATCAGGACATTCTGGTAAACACCTCGGTGCTCGAGCGTCCGCAAAAATTGTTGTTTGTGTCCTTTGGTAGCGGCAGCAGCGGTAATTGTGCATATGTAGGCGCGCCGGGAGGACGAGGGGTGCTCATTGATGCCGGCGTGGACTCCAAGTTCGTGACTGCGGCACTTGAGGCTAATGGTTTGGATATAAAAAAAATCGTGGGTATTATATTGACGCATGACCATAGCGACCATGTGCGGTATGCATACTCGCTGTTGCGCAACAACAGGCATATGCTGCTGTATTGCACGCCGCGCTGTCTCTCGGGCATATTGCGACGCAGCAGCCTTTCGCGCCGCATCAAGGATTATCACAAGCCTATATACAAGGAATTTGCCTTTGAGGCTGCCGGGCTGAATATTACGCCTTTCGAGACCAGTCATGACGGCACCGACAACGTGGGATTTGATATTAATAACGGAATGCGCCACTTTGTGGTGGTGACGGATACGGGCTATCTCACCGAGCGTGCCGAGGCGTATGTGCGCCGAGCCAATTATTTGATGATAGAATCGAATTACGATGCCGATATGCTGCATAATGGTACTTATCCGCCGTATTTGCAGGCCCGTATCGAGAGCGAGTGCGGACATTTGGACAATCGACAGGCTGCGGCCGCCGTCGCTTCGGTGGCTGTCGCGCATCCGGAAGCGCATCTGAGTCATGTTTTCCTGTGCCACTTGTCGCATGATAATAATACGCCCGAAACGGCCACGGCCACCATGCGCAAGGCGCTCGAGGGGGTCGGCCGCAAGGTTATGTCCGCTGACCATGCCGTTATGCCGTCCCCGGGTACTTCGGATGTGCTGTTGGCTGCCTTGCCTCGCTTCGATTCCAGTCCGCTGTACGTGCTGCGCTGACGGCTGCTGCTTTTATGACCGGGCGTTCGCTCGGCTCTGTCAATGCAGTAATTCAATAATTTACTTACGAAGTGTTTTTCGCGAACCTTGGCGTTTGCGAGCTTTTTTTAATCTATAAGTCGCTTTTTTTGTGCACGCGTTTATAAGTGGTTTTGATTTGACTTGCCATAAACTGCTTTTGCACAAAAAAGTGAGAGGAGGGCGTCCCGGATTGGGATGTCCTCCTCTCTTATAGGGGGTTGACGAGTGTCAGTGCTGCAGCTTAGAGCTGAGGACCGGCGGCAACGAGAGCCTTACCGGCAGCGTTGTTCTCGTATTTGTTGAAGTTTTTGATGAAGCGAGCTGCGAGGTCTTTGGCCTTGACATTCCAGTCTTCGACGTTGGTGTAGGTGTCGCGCGGGTCGAGGATCTTAGGATCTACGCCGGGCAGTTCGGTGGGTACTTCAAAGTCGAAGATGGGCATCTTCTTGGTGGGAGCCTTAAGGATGGAGCCGTCGAGGATTGCATCGATTATGCCACGAGTGTCGCGGATGGAGATACGCTTGCCTGTTCCGTTCCAGCCGGTGTTGACCAAATAAGCCTTGGCGCCGGATTTCTCCATTTTCTTGACGAGCTCTTCTGCGTATTTGGTTGGGTGCAGTTCCAAGAAGGCTTGGCCGAAGCATGCCGAGAAGGTGGGGGTGGGCTCGGTGATACCGCGTTCTGTTCCGGCGAGTTTGGCAGTGAAGCCGCTCAGGAAGTAGTATTTGGTCTGTTCGGGCGTCAATATGGATACGGGAGGCAGCACTCCGAAGGCATCGGCGCTGAGGAAGATGACGTTCTTGGCGGCGGGGCCTGCGCTGATGGGGCGTACAATCTTTTCGATGTGGTCGATAGGATAGGATACGCGAGTGTTCTCGGTGACGCTCTTGTCGGCGAAGTCTATTTTGCCGTTTTCGTCAACGGTTACGTTCTCAAGCAGGGCATCGCGACGGATTGCGTTGTAGATGTCGGGCTCGCTTTCCTTGTCCAGATTGATGACTTTGGCATAGCAGCCGCCTTCGAAGTTGAAGACGCCGTTGTCGTCCCAGCCGTGTTCGTCGTCGCCGATGAGCAGGCGCTTGGGGTCGGTCGAAAGTGTAGTTTTGCCGGTGCCGCTGAGGCCGAAGAATATGGCGGTGTTTTTGCCTTCCATGTCGGTGTTGGCGCTGCAGTGCATCGAGGCGATGCCGCGCAGGGGCAGGAAGTAGTTCATCATAGAGAACATACCTTTCTTCATCTCGCCGCCGTACCAGGTGTTGATGATTACCTGCTCGCGGCTGGTGATGTTGAATACAACGGCTGTTTCGCTGTTCAGACCCAGTTCCTTGTAGTTTGTAACTTTGGCCTTGGATGCGTTGTAGACGATGAAATCGGGGGTGAAGTCGGCGAGTTCGTCAGCGGTGGGGCGGATGAACATATTGGTTACGAAGTGAGCTTGCCATGCTACTTCCATGATGAAGCGCACAGCCATACGGGTGTCTTTGTTTGCGCCGCAGAAGCCATCGACAACGTAGAGCTTCTTGTGACCGAGTTCGTTGACAGCGAGTTCTTTGACAGCCTTCCAAGCTTCTTGGCTTGCGGGCTTGTTGTCGTTTTTATATCCCTCGGTTGTCCACCAAACGGTGTCTTTGGAGTTCTCGTCCATTACGATGAATTTGTCTTTGGGCGAGCGGCCGGTGTAGACGCCAGTCATTACGTCTACCGCGCCGAGTTCGGTGACCTTGCCTTTTTCATAGCCTTCGAGCGAGGTTCGGGTCTCTTCGTTGAAGAGCTCGTCATAGGTGGGGTTGTACACGACTTCGGTAGTGCCGTTTATGCCATATTTGGCAAGAGCGGCCTTAATCTCGGGCAGACGTTGCTGTTTGATTTCTTCGAGTTTGCTCATTGTTGTTATTATTAATCTTGTTTTACCTTAGTTTCAGTGCATTAGCCTTTGTTTGGCCTTGTTTTTCATATGCAAAGTTAGCAACTTTTTTTGTTATGCGGTGTATGTCGCTATGGATTATGGAAATTTTTCCGTATTAAATAATCTTAATGTGGCATACGTGTTATGCAATGGTGTTGGTTGTCATACTTTTGTATGTGCAAACAGCGTGCCAAAAAAGGTTGTTCGAGGCAGCTTTCGATGAATGAATATTGTGTCGCCAACGCCGCGCACCGATTGGTGGTGGCATAAAAGGCTTTGGCGAGGTCGAGAGACGTGGGTACCTTGGCCGTTAGACCAAATGTTCGTACCTTCGCGGAACAAAACATTTGACAGAGAAACTATGCAGCGACAAATTACTTTACAACCTGTCACTACTGACAGCCGGGATTATGCAGCTATAGAGGCGCTGTTTGTGCGGGCGTTTCCCGAGAACGAGCGCCGTGACCTGGATGCCCAGGCGTATAATGTAGACAGCGATAGCGTCCCGATGACTTGTTATGCCGCGTATTGCAAGGCGACCGGCGAATTTGCCGGGTTCGTAACCGTTTGGACATTTGATGGTTATCGCTATTTGGAACATCTTGCGACCTCCGAAAGCGTGCGCAACGGCGGTATAGGCGGTGCTATGGTTGATGCCGTTGCGGCTATGGCGCCGGATGAACCTATAGTATTGGAGGTTGAGCCTGAGAGTTATGGAGAGATGGCGTGTAGGCGCATCGGGTTTTACGAGCGCCACGGCCTGCGACTTTGGCGCGGCCGCGACTACATGCAGCCCCCGTATCGTCCCGGCGGCGAGCATGTTCGCTTGATGATTATGGCCACGGACGGACTGGACGCCGAGCGCGATTTCGACCGTGTGGTTGGCGGCATTATCTCGCGAGTATACCCGAAATAATGCGAAGTGTCGAATGTGGGATTGTATTGCGCGCGTTGGCATGAAGAGACGTTAGATTTTTGCCTTTCGGTTGGTGGTGTTATCTAAGAGCCTTAGGGGACTTAAATAATTAGTGCCATTAATATTCTGTGGATGAGGGTGTTGGTGGTAGTACGCCAGTGCCGGCCTCGTTTCATTCCTACTAAAGTCAAAGCGACAACGCAATTTTCAGCGTGTTTAAGACTTCAAATTTTTTGAGGCCACAGGGAAGAAGAGCTTTCGGCGAGGATGGGGCTTCACAAGCCCACAGCCCCTCCT
>ENA-ORPK01000247-ORPK01000247.1-human-gut-metagenome-genome-assembly--contig:-NODE-247-length-52586-cov-36.239192_pt1 | contig 52586 bp, 79 predicted proteins | sample MGYA00242139_ERZ509068 | MGnify/ENA primary metagenome ERZ509068 (study PRJEB26280, sample SAMEA2338687) | human gut metagenome | biome: human gut; feature: human-associated habitat; material: faeces...
GATAACGCTTGATGCCTTCCTCGCTTGCTGCCTGTTCGGGCAGAATTCTTATCTGGTATTCTTGAATCATAGCTTAATTTTCGTATCTCATTAATTAGCAATTCATTATAAACAATTACAAAAATCGTCCGACAACAAAATAGTCTTGTTTTGATGTACTAGAAGTAGATATTTTAATCAAAAAGAGCTTTTTTGAATGCCAAGTTTGCTTTCCCTCAGTTGACATTCATTTTCGCGCTTTATAAGTTCAAGCTCTTTCAAGTTAAGCTTTCTCTCCTTCTCATTCAACTCGTTCTCCTTCTTCCCGAGTTCATCCAGCTTGTCGAATATCTTTTGTTGAAGTTCCACGATGCTATCTAAGGAACCGGCAAACTTGGTTACCCGTTCCGTTTCAGAAGGAATTTCGTCTTTCAGGACATCACCCTCACCCGTATACAGATATTCCAGGTTTAGCCTAGGAAAAGCTTTAACCATAGGGTCAGCGATGGCTGGCCTAAATTTCTTGGTTCTACCACTTTGCAAATTATAAACCACGGTATATGGTAGACCGATTGCTTTTGCAAAGCCAGGTCCATTCATGCCAACCGCTTCCAACACGTTAGCGATTATCTCACGCACGTTATACATTTTATTTTCATCGTTCATAATTCTATATATAATAATGTGAAACATGTCCTAATCACCTCCCGATGTCAGGTTTTACAACTTTTTTATCAAAAATACAAAATTTTTTGCCCAAAAACTTGCATATTTGATAACTTTTTCTTATCTTTGCAGTGTCAAATAACAATAACAACAACAAAAATACAAAAATATTCGTTCTTATGCAAATTTTTTATGTACCTAAAAGTAACAAAATGACAATTTAGGTAAGAATATTACAAGTAAGCCCCCTTCATGGGGGCAAGGTTTAACAAAAAATATATAATAGAAAAATGGAAGAGCTTATCAAGAAACCAATTACAGCGGAACTCCGAGACCTGAGGATCGGAGACCGCAAGACATTCCCTATGGAACGCTACAGTTCTATCACTACGGTCATTAGCCGTCTGAAACGAGAATTAATGCGCGAAAAGTGGAATGTCAAAAAGATAGTTAACAAGAAGGATTGTAGTATCACTATTCTTCGGATCAGCTAAAGCTATCGAGTTAAGTATGGCAGAATATAAAGTCGCAGAACTTTACTGCCATGGGTTAATAGACAAAGAGGTAGCCGACAGATTGGGCAAGCCGGTATGGACTATCAGAACTCACAAGAAGCACATATACAAGAAGTTAGGAATATCCTCACAGCAAGAGCTGGTTCTTTATATGGTTGCAAGATTTGTAGGTTCAGTATTTGATATAACGAGTATACGCAAGTTTGGACTAAAAGCTATCTTAAAATAAGAAAAGGATGGAAGATTTAAAACTAGCTATCATGGCTCAGAAATATCTTCAGATTCTGACACAAATGGATGGGATAACCCTTTCATGGAAAATCGCCCAGAAGGTCGTTGGAGGCAAAAAGAGACTTGAACGGCTGATGATGGAAGAAAAGGTCAGATACGACAAGCCGGCAGGAGCACCAAACACAAAATGGCAGTTCAATGCTAGTGATATTTTTGAGAATGTGAAACCAAACCCTCGAAAGGTTAAATTAGCTTAAAACGGAAAAAGCAACAAGCTAGAACCGCCAAAAAGCTATCTCTTACGAGACTTAAGAGCGATTTTATTCGCCCAAAAAGATTGCAAATAATATTTTTCAAATTGACAATTAAATTACAAGATTATGAGCATGTTTAAAAAGCCTTCGGAGTTGGCTTATAACTCCACAATTAAAGCATTAGTGTATGGTCAGCCAGGACTTGGCAAGTCCACATTGGCGTTGAGTACTCCTGATCCAGTACTCTTTGACTTCGATGGTGGCATTCAACGAGTAAATGGAGCCTTCCAATGTCCTACCCTTCAAGTTCAGAATTGGACTGAGGTATTACAAGCATTGCAAGAACTAGAGAAAGAACCAAATGATTTTAAGACAATCGTCATTGATACAGCCGGAAAAATGCTTGATTACATGAGCACATACATCATTCAGCAAGACAATCGTCTTGGCAAGCGTGATGGCTCTTTAACCTTGCAAGGATTCGGAGCAAGAAAGATTATGTTCATCAACTTCTTGAAGCGAGTTTCGATGATGGGTAAACATGTGATTTTCGTAGCCCATGAGCGTGAAGAGAAGGATGGAGACATTCGTATCGTTCGCCCTGAGATTGGCGGTTCTTCTGCAGGTGACCTCATTAAAGAGCTGGATTTGGTCGGTTATATGCAAGCTATAGGCAACAAGAGAACTATTTCTTGGACACCACAAGAAAAATTCTATGCAAAGAATACCTGTAACTTACCTCCTATGCAAGAGATTCCGGTAATCATTGATGAACAAGGCAAGATCATCGGCCATAATGATTTCATGTCGAATATCTTTGAGAATTACGACAACTACTTGAAGCAAGAGTCAAACACTCGCAAAGAATATGATGAGCTGATTTCAGAGATAGAAGGTGAAGTTGCTTGCATCAGCGATGCAGAACAGGCAAACTCCTACGTTTTGTCAATGAAGGACAAAAAACAGATTTGGGATTCCAACGCTCATGCTAAGTCTCTCATCACAGACAGATGTAAGGAGTTAGGCTTGAAGTTCAACAAAACGACCAAGAAGTATGAAGCAGCCTAGTTATTTCTTCTCCCCTACTCTGCTAGACCAATATTACTCGCTTTGCAATAGCGACACAATATGGGAGAAATATTACGGCCATAGTGAAACCCCTCAGTTCACGACTGAGGAGTTTCACGAAACAAAATATCAAGAATTGATAGACAGCATCAATAACGTCAAGACTCCAACTACGGAAGCTCAGGCAAAGGGTACATGCCTGAACGAGATTGTAGACTGCATCATCAAGAAGAAGTCAGCTCCTAGTGGTGGTGTATTCATCAAGACCATTCGCAGCATGGAAGACTTCTTAGAGATTGCGTTGGCGAAAGTCAAGCCAAAAACAGAAGAGGAACAAAAGAAAATCATCCAACAATCACAAGAGTTACTGGCGAAAATCGGTAAAGCATTCATTTATGCAAGCCTTGAAGATTTCGAGTTCTTCTTTGATGTCGATTTTTGCAAGTCAATAGCTAAGTACTTCGATGGTTGCATCTGCCAGTTCTATACTGCAGCAAACTTGGAAACATCGAAAGGTGTGGTAGAACTTCATGGTTACTTGGATTATTTCCGAATGAAGTCAATTATGGACCTGAAGACTTGCAAGAACTACACATTTGGTGACTATGCGCATTATAATCAGCGGTTTGCGTACCCTTACTGCATGATTACGTCCGGCATGATGACAGAAGTACAAGACGTAGAATTTACGGCTTACAGACTAACAGGAGGAAACTCTCGCAATCTTCTTATAAGCGGAGTTCAAAACAGAGAAGTCTACACGTTTGACATGAAGCAGAGCGTAGAAATCCTTACTGAGAACTGCGAAAGTTTTATAGACTTCATCAATAACAACATTGAGAATATAGACAGAAATACAACAAGAATTTTTGGAGAAAACAGATAAAGATTATGAGTAACGTTAAATTAATAGGTTCCGTGAACCTCGCCAAGTTGAAGAACGTAGGCATCATGGGAATCACCGGAAAGAGCGGTGAGAAAAAGAAATGCGTTGTTATCCCAATTGAGGATAATGATATTTTCGTTAAGGTGTCAACAAAGACTCGTACGGACGGACAGCAGTACGAGTCTCGCATCTTCGGGTTGGGTGTTGAAGTCTACGAAAAAATGAACGTAGACCAATACGGCAACAGTCATTATCTGAAACGTGCGGTCAGCAAGGAGTATGTCAACAGCCATAGTCCGGAAGAAGTAGAGGCCATGAACAAGACATATCTTGGCGACTTAAAGCCGGTGGAGATTCCTTCCAGCAATCAGGCTACTACAATTCAGCCTGACGCAGCGACAACTGCAGCACAGGACGACGACCTTCCTTTTTAATACATATTTTAATATATATGGTGGAGAAAATTGAGCTCAGAAAATCTTCTTGGGGGATGAAGACAGACAAGTCCCTCAAGGAGGTTGTCGCTGACTTACCGATAGGAACATATAATATATATGTAACTGAGGTTGGCTACATCACCACGTCTTCACAAAGAAAGCTGTTTTGGATGTGGATGACCCAACTTGAATATTGGTCAGGGCAATCTAGGATAGACTGGCATGACCATTACGTCAACAAGTTCATTCCACCATACAAGCATGGAATTAGCGACATCAGCACAAGGGCTATGACACACTTTATGCGTCAAGTCCAAGCGGACGCGACTGCAGAGTATGGTGTAATCCTTCCTCTGCCAGAAGATAGGGGTTACAACGAGTTCGTTTTAGAGTTTAAGAATTTATGAGGCAAGCGGTCATTTATCCTAGTACGCAAGCACACCTTATTATTAAAGGTGGAAAAGAAAAGTGTCGGTCGTTATCAACCGAGCACATCGTTAGTATAGGAAAGCGTGGTGACAAAGCCGCCATTTTGCAAATATTTGAGAATATGTGTAAAGAAGAAGAAATAGCATCACAAGCTATCGGAAACATCCGAAAGAGACAACTAGATGAGATTAGGAAACGTATGCCGGAGAACAAGCAAGGCTATGAGTTTAAAATAAATGGCCACACCTTTGTTGCTTTCATACGTAGACTGACACCATCTGAATGTGCGGAGTTGCAGACAATTCCACACGACTATGAGTTTGTTTCTTCCGAGACACAGCAGTACCATGGTATTGGTAATGGTTGGAACATAGAAACTATCAAGCACATCTTTCAATTTATCCCAGAAGAGATAAAGAAAGACATGAAAGTTCTTTCGTTGTTTGATGGCATATCCGGCGGCCAGATGGCCACTCAATGGAATTGGCGCCAAAGTGTCTACCTATCTTGCATCAGAGATAGACAAACACGCTATCGCAAACACAATGCACAATTTTCCGAATACTATTCAACTAGGTAGTGTTACAGAGTTAAATGTGGACGAAATGGTACAACAATATGGTATTCCGAACATTCTTATCGGTGGCTCACCATGCCAGGGCTTTTCCATGAGCGGCAAGCTGAAAGGCGCATCAACAAGTCATGGAGAGGAGATTTACACTCTTGACCGGTATTTGGAACTAAAAGCACGAGGCTTTGAGTTTGACGGACAGTCGTATCTATTTTGGGAGTATATGCGTGTCCTAACGGAATTACGCAAGTACAACCCAAACATACTCTTCTTCCTCGAAAACGTAGAAATGCTAGACAAATGGGAGCGTTGTCTGTCTCACGCTATCGGTGTTCGCGGTGTTCATATCAATTCAGCTTTGGTATCAGCCCAGCAACGCAAGCGTATCTACTGGACGAACATCAGAGTAAAAGACACCGGCAAGACGAACTTGTTTGATTTTGACGACGATCCTTTTGAACCACCAACCAAGAAGTCGGATATTCCCCAACCTAAAGACAGAGGTATCGTCATTGACGATATTCTTCAAGACGAAGTTGGAGAAAAATACTATCTGAAAGATTATATTGTCGGCAAACTCCTTGATAGGACAGAGAAAGCCAAGCTCAAAGACTACATCGGGAAAACACAAATGACTCTCGACGAATTGAGTGAAGAAATTCACCGGCTTGAGCCTCAACTATCAAAAGAAGAAATCGATGAGATAGCAAAGAATAGTCTTAAACAAGAAGTTGAACGATTAAAGGGTATTTATGATGATACATAAGGAGTTAGTAGGTGTTGCATATAAAGAAAGCATGAGTAATCTCGGTTCGAAATGCCCTTGTTTGGTATCAGGACTATCACATCTACAATCTCAACATCAGAGATACCCTCATGTAATGGTAATATATGAAAAAGAACAAGAAACAATTTTGCCCTAAGAAATGGTTCTAGCGGAATCGCACGAAAGAGGGTGTGACGAAAGCGCTATGGAGTATAAAATGACAGCAGAACATCAATTAGACCTCATATCTAGACAGATTAGGGGGGCAAAGATAAAGCCATCTGTATTTGCGCTACTATAGCAAAAGGAGGTGGCAATAATTCAGTAACTTATATTGTAGAACTTTATAATACAGATTAAAAATGAGAGCAAGATCAGGAATATGGTACGCTACCAAGGTGCGTTACCAAAAGACAATGGAAGATGGTTGTGAGAAAGTCGTAACAGAGCAGTATTTGATTGACGCATTGAGCTTTACAGAAGCCGAGAATGCTATCATAGAAGAAATGTCTGTTTACGTAAGTGGCGAACTGAAGGTAAGCAACCTTGGTCAAGCCAATTTTAAGGAAGTCTTCTTCAGTGATGTAGATGATGACGACAAGTGGTATAAGGCTAAACTCCAGTTCATTACCATTGACGAAAAGACAGAACGTGAGAAGCGCAGCAACGTGAATTACCTTGTTCAGGCTAAGTCTCTCGCCCGTGCGCTTCGTTATATTGATGAGGTGATGGGCAAGACCATGATAGATTATGATGTAGTTGGTTTGAATGAAACCAAACTCTATGATGTCTTCGAACATCATGCACCTTCCGACAAAAACGAAGAGAAGAATGATGACAAAGAAGAAGCCAAGTAAACAGAAATGTGGTTTTAGTACTTCTACTTAACTCTAATTAGTATTGCAGTAGTGCTTGTATTAGCATTATTTGCAATACTGCTTTACTATTCAAGAAACGATAGATATGAATGAAATCATTATCATAATCGGATATTTGATATTGGCATTGATAGCATTTAGTGTTGTAGCGTCTATCTTTATGATAGTGTTAATCATCGTATATCGCAAAGATATGCCACCATATCCATATAAAAAAGATAAAATATGAACGAAATCATTATCTATGGAGTAATCGGTATGCTAGCTTGTATCATGTTACTCCTACTTTTCTGTGTTGCCGTGGTAATCATAAAAGTTATCGCTAATGGTATTGATATAGAAGAGGAAACAAAAATGAAGTAATATGAAATATGAACTAAGACCATACCAGAAAGAAGCATCAGACGCGGCAGTAAGGTTCTTTCAATCCAAAGAAAAGAAGAACTCCATTATCGTGGTTCCAACCGGTGGAGGAAAGAGCATCATTCTTGCAGACATTGCCCGACAGCTTGATGGAAACGTATTGGTTCTCCAACCATCAAAAGAGATACTAGAGCAAAATTTCTCCAAGCTACTAAGTTATGGAGTGACCGACTGCGCCATTTACTCTGCAAGTCTCAAGAGCAAAGACATCGACAGAATAACGTTTGCAACTATCGGTAGTATCATCAATCACAAGGAAGAGTTCAATAAATTCAAGGCGATCATCGTAGATGAATGCCATGTTATCAACGCTACTGGTGGTATGTACAAGGACTTTCTGACACATGTAAAACGTAAGGTGTTGGGATTCACGGCTACCCCCTACCGTCTCTACACGCAGCAAGGCATCATGGCAAAAGGAAACTTCTTGCCAAACGGCTCGTACAAGGAAAGTGATTACTTCAAAAACGACTATGAGCCAAAGCCGGGAGTTATTCTTACCAATAAGTGTATTGAAAAGTTCCTTACCCGTACAAGACCGAGAATGTTCAACGATGTCATCTACCAAGTAAGCATACAAGAGTTACTCTCAAACGGATTCTTAGCTCGCCTAACATACTTTTCGCAGCTAAAGCTAGTAGATACTAGCAGAGTGAAAATAAACAGCACAGGGCGAGATTATGACGAGCAATCGTTGAGTGATGAGTTTAAGCGATGTAACCTCACCGAGAGATTGGCTGAAATAGTAAATCGTTTGCTTCATCCCAAGACCGGCATACCCCGCAAGGGTATTTTGGTATTCACAAAGTTTGTAGAAGAGAGTATTTCCTTATGCAAGGCTATCCCAAATAGTGCTTATCTCACAGGCGAGACAAAGAAGAAAGACAGAGAGAAAATCATCGGGGATTTCAAGAGTGGAAAAATCAAAGTATTGGCAAACGTCGGTATCTTGACAACCGGATTTGATTATCCCGAACTTGATACAATAGTCTTGGCCCGTCCTACAATGTCTTTATCTCTGTTCTATCAAATGGTCGGTCGAATTATTCGCCCATATCCAGGTAAACAAGGTTGGGTCGTAGACCTCTGCGGAAACGTAGAGAGATTTGGTGAAGTTGAGAACTTTCATCTTGTCGAAAACAAGCCAGGGGAATATGCCTACATGGGGTACGTGCAAGGTCAATGGAAGTACTTGACAAATGCATATTATTAATTAAAGTTTCATTTTAACGAATATGGTTAACAAGTCATATAACAAGCAGTTACTTTCTGCTATCGTAAAAGGCGAAAAGTTTATCAAGGAACCATTAACAAGAACGGTTACACAAACAGAATCGGAGATACAGCAATCCTGTTTCCGGTGGTTCAAGTTGCAGTACCCGAAACTCGCCGAGGAAGGTATGCTTTTTCATATAGCCAATGAAGGCATCAGAGTTGGAAGACAAGGAGGTAGAGCGAAGCGTGAGGGTATCGTGAGGGGTGTTGCCGACATCTGCTTGGCGATACCAAATCATGGATATGGTGCACTCTACATCGAAATGAAACGTCCAAAGACTTTCGACCACCAAGCGACTTACCAAACACCTGAGCAAAAAGCATGGCAAGCAGCGTGTGAGAAATACGGGAACAAGTACGTAGTGTGTCGTAGTGTAGAGGAATTCAAGGCGATCATCACCCGATACCTCAGTAAGTAAATTTATGAGCCATGAAGCAATCTGATTATATTAAAATCGAGTGTTCATGCTTGGAGTCAAAATTGTTTTTGGATGATAAGTACGATAAATTTCATGCGTGGATAGACTTGATTAATCTTGCAGAAAACGCAAGTAAGTCATTACGCTTGAATGGTATTGACATTGACTTAGAACAAGGCGAATTAGCAACATCAGTACGTGTATTGGCTAAGCGTTGGGGATGGGGCAAAACCAAAGTATGCTCTTTCCTCAACGACTTAGAACAAAGTGGCAAAATTTCTGTGAGAACCACAAAGGCTGCTTCTATCATTCGTATTGCAGATTATCAACCACATTTTCTTACCGAGACACCTCAAAGGACACCTCAAAGGACACGTAAGTATACTGATAATCAAGATGTTAACAATAGTACCGAGACACCTTGCGAGACACCTCAAAGGACACCACAGTCTTACGAGACACCTCAAAGGACACGTAAGTATACTGATAATCAAGATGTTAACAATAGTACCGAGACACCTTGCGAGACACCTCAAAAACAGAACAAAGAAACAGAAAAAGAAACAAAGAAAGAAAACCTTTCCCCCGTACCCCCTATAAAAGAAATAAATAAAGAAAAAGAAAAAGAAATGGGGTTACGCACGCGCGAGGGCGAGTCTTTGGTTCTTACTTGTGAATCACTAACAGAAAAGAAGAAACCAACAAAGAAGAAGTCGGAAGAAGAATATACTTTGACGTGGAGGGCAAGACTCATCTTTGCAGATTTCTATAAAAGCAAATTTGGAGATTCGTATTATTTTTCTAAGCAAGACATGAAGATGCTTTCAGAATTGCTTAAGAAAATTAAATACTCCCGAACAGAAAGAACAAAACCTTTGAGTGTTGATGATGACAGTCTACTATCGGCATTCAAGGAATTGCTAAGTATGATACAGACGAAGTGGGTTCTAGAGAATTTCTCTATCAGTAACATCACATCGAAATATAACGAAATAGTTCAAGATATAAAAAATAGCAGAAATGGAAAATCAAATTGCACGACAGAACAAGAAAGAAACAGACTTGATAGTGAGCGTCAGAGAGCAGCTATCATGGCTAACGTCAAGAAACTTGACGAACAACGAGAACAATGGATCAAAGCAGGTAAGCCAGAAGGCTCAAAGTCTGAGAGACAATTATCAGGCTACGACCCTTTTGACTTCCTTTAATACAGATTTGCAGGATGTCATCTGTGGTGCTTGCCGTTCCGTTGACCAATGCGAGCAGATTAAGTCACCTTCACTTTGCATTTTGAATGAGGCTTATCCATCGGCTTATGCTGTTGACGGTACAATCAACGAAGGGGCAGCAATCTCGTTTATGAACGCACACTTGCTTGTGGTATCAGACTTCGTGGGAGCCAAAAACAAAATCACACCTAACCAGCTTAGAGCTGTAGGCGAACAGATACTTACCATGTTTCCTACCCTTACGATGGTTGAGTTTATCCTCTTCTGTGCTCGCCTTAGAGCAGGGCAATATGGTATCTTCTATGGTTCTGTAGACCCTCAGAAGATTTTAGTAGCCTTCAAGGATTTCTTGAAAGATAGAGACCATGACTATTGCGTCAAGGAGGAAGGAGACCGAAAGGCCCGCGAAGAACAGGAGAATTATGAAATGAGGGAAAAGGCAATGAGCAGGGAAGACCTTCAAAAGGCTTTGGATGAAGGTAGATTACCAAACATCAAAAAGCTCTTTGAAACGAAGAGATGTGGTCTCGTAGGAAAAATATCAAATGTGATTAAAAATATTACCAAATAATTTGCGTATTTGATAACTTTTTCTTATCTTTGCAGTGCAAATAATAATAAATCACTTAAATTCAGTAAGTTATGAATGAAACAACAAACATTCCGGCTATCCTTAGAGGAAAGCCACAAGGAACAAAATTGCATGATTTGGTCAGAGGTACAGATGTCTTTCTTAACAATGTTGTTGATGGCTGTGATAAAGTATGCTGTACTTTTGTGAAAAACGGATCGCAGAAGCTTCATTATTCATCCAAGGGAACTCTTGTTAGTTTTGAAGATGGAATGGTTATTTTGGTGCCTTCTGAAATGATGCAAGACTGGAATAAGTTCGCCTGGAAGAAAGGCGATGTGCTAGTTTGTACCGATGGTAAATGCAAGGTTATCTTCGAGAGATTTGATGATGATACTTATACTTCATTTGTTGGTAAGTACTATGTTGAATGCTATGGCAAAAATGACGAACTACTAGATTATGAGGAAATACATTTTTGTAGTACGGATATATACAAAAAAGAATCCGAAGAAGCAGCTCAGACCTACATCAACACAATCGAGGAATGTTTTGGTGGAAAATTGAACTTGGAAACTCTGGAGATTGAAAAGCAGACTGAGTTCAAGGATGGAGATATTGTAGTAACGGATGCTGTTCCTTCTTTGTGTTATTCTAAATGTATTTTAATATTAAAAGGAGATTTAAATACAAATGAAAATAGTGCAAACTCTTATGTTTTTTTCAATATAAACAATAATCATATCAGTTACGATGTACTTGATACGATAGAAAAAGACCGCAATATTCATCTTGCCACTGACTCCGAGAAGCAACAACTCTTTGACGCTATTGAAAAGGATGGAAAGGCTTGGGATGCTGAGAAGAAGCAAGTTGTAAGACTACAAGTGTCAGGTAAACTATACTATTTCGAGATGGAGAACGAACTTGCATACATTGCCAAATTGAAGGAAGCAAAAGGAGGTAAGTATACTTTTGAGAGTAACGTATCATGGTGTCCTCGTAATAGTACAAATGGCTACGACTACGAAGAAGGCTCGTTTACCGTTTCAGATAAAGATTGCTATGGATTTCGCGAGGCTAATGCTGACGAATGCAAGATTTTTGAAAAGTTTCTAGTCGAACATGCAATGAAATCATTCAAGTTCAAAGCTTTGGACTATGTCCTTGCAAAGAACATAACTTGCTACGAAAGTAATGCTTGGAATCTCTTCCAGTATGCTTATCGGAATAAGGACGGAGTTCATATAATGGTTGGTGGTGCTGCATTTCTTCAGTGCATCCCTTATGTTGGAAATGAAGACCTTTTAGGTACAACCAAATTATACAGCACCAAAAAATAAAAAGACTAATTTAAAAGTTTGTTTTATGACAAAGGTAGAAAGAGATTATTTGTTAAAAACAATAATAGGTATCAAGGGGGCGATGGTGTCTGAAACCATACCTCCTTCATTGAAAGATACTCTAAAGGAAACTTTAGATGAACTTTATGAGAAAAAGAGTTGTTGCTTGGTAGATGTAACTTTTCATCTTATCAATGGCGACGAAGTTTGCCTAGACAATGGTGTTTCGGAAAGCGTTATACGTTGCGAGTACCATGGTGACAAAATCGGCATACCGCAGGATTTCAAAACAGAAGAGTATGTTCCTGTAGTAGAGGTTTTTCGTAGATTTACACGTAAGCATATTACGATACCACTTTCAAGTATTGTTCGCGTCGATATGAAGAAATCCAACGAAACAAACTGGAAGCAGGTTTGGAAAAATCTAAATTGTATCGAAAAGAAAGAGCGAGAAGAATATTATCAGGAATATGGCAGAGCTATCCTTCTGTACAATCGGCTGAACCCATGAAAAGGGTACCATCATCAAGAAGAGGAAGAAGAAATAATATGGGAATAAAGCGTAAACAAACATCGCTCCTTATCAAGGAACAGATAACAGAGCAGCTTCTTCAGCAGTATTTGCGCGGCTGGAAGTCGAACCCTAAGTTTATCGTAGAAAATCTTTATGTGTTCGACTGGGAGAGTGATATGCTCATCAAGACCCGAAGCGGATATTGGTATGAGGTGGAATGCAAAATCTCTTTCGCTGATTTCAAGAACGATTTCAAGCATAAGCGGCAGAAGCATGAATTGCTGAAGACGGGAGGTGATAAGCATCGCCGCCCGAACTACTTTTACTATTGCGTACCATGGTACCTTAGTGCGAAAGTACTTCCCCTCCTTCCCGATTATGCCGGGCTGATAGTACTCACGGAGGATGGCAAGTTGAAAGAAGTGAAGCGGGTGCTCACTCTGCATCAGCATAAATATACCAATGAGGAGCTGAAGCTATGCGATAAGTTCTATTATGCCTACCGCAACTGGAAGGAGGCTCTTGAGAAGCAGCAGCCTACCGAAGCTATCAAGCGCCTGAAAGATGAGATTGCTTTCCTCAAGGCAGAATACAAGGCAGTAGCCGGGTGTGATATTAGGGACGTATTTTAAAAAAGTAAAAAGGTAAAAGTAAGTAATATGGCAAAGAAAGAAAATAAATGTTGCGGTAACTGTTTCTGGTTCGACAACGAAGATGCTTACGGCCAAGGCTGGTGCATCGACAATCAGGAAGAAACGTCATGTGATTTGGTTTGTGATAATCATTTAAACAGATAAGCGTATGAGAGTAGAATATGAAGATCCACGAGCTTACGCGCATGTAATGGTGCAGGGCGTGGTGTTGGATAAACATGTCTCTGATTCGTTCTACAATTATATAGTCTTACGTGATGACGGTTTCATCGATGAAGTGGCAGCCGTAGAATGCAAGGTTATAGAGCAGGTTGTAAGCGAGGAGGTGAGACAGTTGACGCAGGTTGATATACCTATCATCAATAAGATAGGCCGTAATCTGCATCTCTCGGTCAAACAGGCTAGCCTATATGCCTCTTTGCCTAACACATTCAGCCGTTCTGAAGTTCTTTCCATTGCAGGCAAGTTGCATATAGCGAAACGGACTGCAGAAAAATATATCCATGAGTTTGTCGACAAATTAGGAATTGTTCAGCGTGTCGATAACGGTCAATATATGAAGAGTTCTAAAGCGTTTAGTAAGACCGAGGTGTTCATTAAAAATAAATAGCCGTATGGATGATAAAGTATATAAGTTCTGTGGCAACTGCTATTGGTATAATCCTGACAAAGAACATCATGCAGAAGGCTGGTGCGCAGAACGTAAATGCAAAACATCATGTTTTGAAGTTTGTAAGAAACATAAATTTTAGAGTGTATGGAAACAGGATTAAAGAAATTAACAGGGGCAGTAAAACGTGACTGCCGGAAGGGGCAAGGGTGTTTTAGCCCAAATGGTTGCGACCATGAGTTTATTCGGCATGTGCCTGAAACTAACCCAATCAGTTTAAGTATGGGCATTAAGACTAAATGCATAAAAATGTCGAAATGCACCCATAAGTACTGCGATAAGTACAAGTGGATTCTTGATAGAGCCGAAGAGTATGCAGAGGTTTTGGGCATATCTCGTGATGAAGTATTGAATGGTTGGGAGAAACATAGAGACTATTGGTATATGAATTACTATCAGGACTCCAAGCAGCCATCCTTGAAAGGCGAACAGAATATAATGAAAGTAGATGATTGGATGGAAGAGTTGAAATCTCGCTTTGGCGATGATTTTGATAATTTCAAGTTTGTCTGTCCGTCCTGCGGCCATATTCAATCAGTAGCCGATTTCATTGCTATTGGAGTAGATGGCAACAAAGCATATTGTGAGTGCATTAGCCGATACAAGGATATGGACGGAAAGAGCAACAAGAAGGCATGCAAATACACTATCGCTGGCCTCTTTCTCTTAGACCATGATACTGTTATCGATCGTGATTACATGCCTGTTAATGTATTTAAAATGGCAGAAAAATAACATACTCAAATAAAAGATAAAGATGACAAAGAAAATTATTAGCTATTTATGGCAAGTTATTTACGTAAAGCCTAAAGGTTAGCTTTGTAGTATTCAATCAGACAAGCTACTACATTTCGTAGTAAGCTTCATACTTATGGAAATGATGCTATGATTGAGTAAAGAAAAGGCAAAAGTATTGATACAAAGTGCCAGGAATCGTTTTCGAGAAGCTTTAGGGAATGCCCTACTCACTCATAATGAAAAGTGGATGGAGAAGAATAAAGCATTCGATGAACTAGACCTTGCATTGAAAGAATTAAATGATTAGAATACTTGAATTTGTATGAAAAGAAAAATCATTTTTAGAGGTAAGAATACCCAAAACGGAAAGTGGTATCATGGAGACCTCAGGCAGCTTTCCTTCGGAGAGACGCATATTGTCTATGGTGAATGCATCAGTGCGCCCGTAGATTCAGAGTCCGTAGGGCAATATACCGGGCTGAAAGACAAGAACGGAAAAGAAATCTTTGAAGGAGATATTCTTGCCCATGACGGAAAAGTTATCGGACATGTAGTTGGTGGAGTTCGAGGTTACTGCTATGACGTAATCTACAAGAACCCTAGATATGACCCTAGCTGGTCGTTGTATGGAACGGTCGTTAACGACTACAAAGGAAATGTAGAAGTAGTAGGTAACGTGATTGATAATAATGATTTATTGATTAGTTGACAAAAAATAATAAGAGAAATGAATATAATAACGTTTAAAAAGAATAGCGGCCAGCATCATTATGTTGAGCAAACAGTGGTCATGAATCTCAAAAAGCTACTTGACCCGAAGGTAAAAGAATTCGCGCGAAAGAACTGCCAAGACTTATTCTTTACGATAGTGATGGTATGCAGATACATAGCCGAACAGGAGTTTATGAAGGTCTACGATTGGTATGATGAGCAGAACCAAATCAAGTTTCTCAATAAGAAGTATCTGGAAGCTATCAAAAAGGATTTTCAGAAGTACAACGACTATCTTATGGAGAACATGGAGAGAAGAGCAAGGTGTCTAGTGTACGACTCATGCAACAAGGCTTATGGAGGTATGGAAAAAGAGCTCCTCGACTTAACTCTTACATTTAAGTTTTACTTTGAGCGAAAAGGCATGAAAAATTGCGAAATCTTAGCACAGATAGAAACAGCTAGGGCAATGATCAACTTCTATAATGAAGTTTTCAATGCGCATATTCAGCTTTACAAAGATGAATATCACATAGATTTCAGTAAGGAATACAAGGACGCGACCCTTGATGTTGCTGCATGCAACATGTATGCTTTTTCAGACAGCAAGATTCATTATAAGAAAAATGACCTCCACCCTACCCATAACTACGCATCAGAGCAAGCGTATATTGCGATAAACGAAAAGCTGTCTGATGAAAAATTCAGAGACTATTATTGTTTGGAAGCATTAAAACTCGGACATTTCGATGAAGAGGTGAAAGAGTGTGAGTTAGAGCAAATGGGTGTAGACCGGTTGGAAGGCAAGTTCAATGTAACCCAAAAATAATGCTTTTTTGATAAAAATAATCACTCAAAAATTTGCATATATGATTAAATATTAGTATCTTTGTAGTGTAAATAATAAACATAGTATTCACTTTAAAATTCAAAGATTATGGCAAAAGATTTTGATTATAAGAAAGAATTAGTTAAAATTATCGGGAAGGATCAGGAATTTATTCTCGGCCCTGTAAAGGTTAACAATGATACTATTACAAGAGTTTCAACATGGAACAACAAGCTGTCTATCTATAATGGCTCATTTATGCTAGGAGAAGACAAGCAGACAAGTGAAGTGTTATCATCTATCTTCTTTGTTGTAAAAGCTCTTCGTGAAGATGCAACAAAGAAGATACTTGATATCAACAAGGAATTACAGCGATTGGCTGGATATGATGTGAAATACTATAAGCCGGAAAATTGGCGCAAGTCATTTGATACTTATTCCATCAACCGACTTATGGAAACTTTAGGAGATTATCAGAATCAGCTAAACAGAAAGAAAAATGGCTAATAAAATACACAGAAACAGAAAGAGATACCAAAAGAAAAGAACGATAAAGTTCATACCACTCTCAAAGGAGTATTTTGCTCCAACGAAGTCTGATGAATACGCAATCGGTTATGATGTGTATGCACCAGAAGACATCAAGGTATCTGCTCATTCTAGGACGATGGTACCATTAGGATTTGGCATACAACTTCCATTTGGTATCGAATGCAAGATAGAATCGCGTAGTGGGTTCTCTGCCAAAGGCTTTGAAGGATACGGAGCATGGAAAGAAAAGAGAAAACTTTTCGGTATAATTCCATATTGGAAGAAACGCTACGGAAAGCACCGCTTTAATGCTGATGTTATCTCAGGAAAGATTGACCCGGCATACCAGGATAAACTTAACGTGGTAATAAAGAATGATGATGGTGAGTTTACTATCAAGAAAGGTACCCGTATTGCCCAACTTACATTCTATAACACATACACATGTGATATGGAAGAGGCAGAGAAGTTTGATGATGACTACCCTAACAGAGGTGGCGGCATTGGGCATAGCGGAACTAGGTAAGACTACTTTGTCATGTTAATAGGGGACTAACTTACTACAATTCAATTTGTAGTAAGTTAGTCCCCATTTCTATTTATCTTGTCAAAGATTAAAGTAACTTTGTAGCAAAAAAGAAAATATGTTAATTTCGAACATCGTAGAAATCTTCACCATCATAAATACAGGAGTCATTCCCGTATTGAGTGGCGCACTGTTTTTCAGTATCCGCAAACGTAAAGCTGCAGCCGAGGCATCACAGGAAGAAGGCAAAGCTATTGCTACTTCTGCCGATGGCTGGCGGAAACTTTGCGAGAAACGTGATGAAGATGTACGGAATAAAGAAGAAGAAATCAAAGCTAAGGATGCCAAGATTGATTCTCTTTATGACAAACTTAACGTTTTACGAGATTCCATCAGCGACCTCGAAAGCAAGAACCATGACTTACAGATGCTTAATGCAGAGTTGGAATGGAATAAATGCGAAGTAAATGGCTGCTCCAAAAGAAAGCCTCCAAGAGAGCGAGAAGAGCTTATCAGAAGGGTTGAAAGGGAAAATAACCAATACGTAGACCGAACCGATGGAGAAAATGAAGAGATATGAAAAAGATAGCGGATTATTTCACAAAACTCATAAAGGTAAACAGCGGACATTCAAGTAAGGCGTTCTTCTTGGTATCAGTTACGCTTATAGGATGCCTGATGTTGCTGTCAGTTGTATTTATCCTTATTTGGGAAGTTATCACTTATGGGACGATCAAGACTGACCTTATGGGTATCAGCGCATACGTAGGAAGTATCTCTACCCTATTCGTTTCAGCTGGTCTAACAAAGACCATTGGAGAGCGAAGTGAACATAAGCAAGAATTTAAAACAGAAGAATAATGGCAGAATCAAGACAATTATCAAAGTTCGTTCTTAGCTTTGAGTCTAGCAAGTACACCAACCATAGGTCTGATAGAGGTGGACCGACAAAATACGGCATTACGCTTGCAACATGGAAAAAGGTTGGTTACGACAAGAATGGCGATAGAGCTATTACTGCAGAGGACATCAAGCTATTGACCGAAAAGGACTACAACAGAGTCTTCAAACTCAATTATTGGGATGCTTGTTGGGGTGACCACATAAAGAACCAGAGTGTAGCAAATCTATTAGTAGACTTTGCTTACAACAGCGGTGTAAGCCGAGCTGTGAGATACATTCAAGGTTGCGTAGGCACAAAGCAAGATGGAATCATGGGACCTGCTACGGTTTCAGCTATCAACAATTACGGAAAAGGGCAGTGGGTACTTTTCGATGCGTTAAAAGTAAAGCGCATAGCTTACTTTCATCAAATAGTGAAAAATGACCCATCGCAAGAGGTTAACCTCAACGGTTGGCTCAGACGTGTTAAGAACATTCAGTATGGCAAACTTATTGCCAACAACGGAAAAGAAATCGCTTAAAACATAGAATCATGATAGAAGAAAAGAAACTTTTTACATCCGAATCAGTATCAGAAGGACATCCTGATAAGGTTGCAGACCAGATTTCCGATGCAATCCTTGATGCTTATCTTGCAAAGGATGCTGATGCTCATGTAGCTTGCGAAACTTTGGTTACGACAAATCAGGTGGTTATCGCCGGAGAGGTAAAATCTTCTGTGCACGTTGATGTTTCTAAGGTTGTACGAGAGACAATAAAGAATATTGGTTATACGGAGTATGGCAATAACTTTGATTGTGAGAGCTGCAGCATTATTAATCTGTTGCATGAGCAGAGTGGAGACATCAGCCGTGGTGTTATCCGTCAGTCAAAGGAAGAGCAAGGTGCCGGAGACCAAGGCATGATGTTCGGTTATGCAACCAACGAGACAGACACCTTCATGCCTCTCTCACACTACATCGCTACAAAGATTGTCAAGGAACTCGCATTTATCAGAAAGAATGGTCGTGGCATGAAGTATTTACGTCCAGACTCAAAGAGCCAGGTAACAATCGAATACCGAGACGATAAGCCATTTGCCATTGACACTATTGTGGTTTCCACCCAACATGAGGACTTCATCAAGCCGTCGGAAAATATGACACAAGAGGAAGCTGATGCAGAAATGCAGACACAGATAGCATACGATGTGGAAAACTATGTACTGCAAGAAGTCAAGGAACAGATTAAAGACGACACTATCGTCAGTATGTTTGATAAGGGTTTCAAGTTGTTTGTAAATCCGACAGGAAAGTTTGTTATTGGTGGTCCTAATGGTGATACTGGTCTTACAGGTCGTAAGATTATCGTAGATACCTATGGAGGTAAGGGTGCTCATGGTGGTGGCGCCTTCTCAGGTAAGGATAGTAGTAAGGTAGACAGATCAGCTGCTTATATGGCTCGTTATATCGCGAAGAATATGGTCGCTGCAGGTGTTTCCGATAAGATGCTTATTCAGATTTCCTATGCTATCGGTATGGCTGAGCCGGTTAGCATCTGCGTTGACACTTATGGTACTTCACATGTAGAAATGACAGACGAAGGTATTGCTGAATGGATTTCGAAACTTTTTGATATGCGTCCTAGAGCCATCGTTGAGAAGTTGAAACTCAATCAGCCTATCTATGAAGAGACAGCTGCTTATGGGCACATGGGCAGAACTCCTTGCAAGAAAAACAAGGAAATCGAAGGCAAGAATATCGAAGTTGAACTTTTCACATGGGAAAAGCTTGATTCTGTAGATTACATTAAAAAAGCATTTGGCTTATGAAGATAGGAGTATTAGTAGCTATGTCTAAGGAAATGGAGTTATTGAAAGGCTTCATTTCCGAAGGACAATCCGAACATGGCAGAGTTTTCGACTATTTGGTCGGTAAGGTCGGCAAGAATGAAGTAGTCATACAGCAGTGCGGAATCGGCAAGGTAAACTCAGCATTGGGAGCGGCAGAAATGATTACCATTTATGAGCCTGACTTTATATTGTCTACCGGAGTAGCTGGCTCACTTGATGACGATTTGCATTCAGGTGAGACTATCATGGGTGTATGGTATCATTATCATGATGTGTTCTGCGGAAAAGAACTTGTCAAAGGGCAAGTACAAGGAATGCCTAGTACATTCACCCCCTTAGAGGTTGGCATCAACACCGAGGGTGATTTATGTGTCCGTATCGGGAAAATCCTAGGACACAACGTAAGAATAGCCGGTGTCCTCAGTGGTGACCAATTCATTGTTGACCCGAAAGTAAAGGCAAAGCTTAAAGCAACATATCCATTGGCTTCTGTTGTAGACATGGAGAGTTGTAGCATCGCGCAGACTTGCTATCGCTACAAGGTTCCGTTTGTGGCTATCCGAATCATAAGTGATAATTGCGCAGAAGAGCAGTATGAGGATTTTTGGAAAGATGTAGCAAAATGGTCGTTTAACAGCACAAAGAAAATATTGGAAGAATTGGTATGAGTAAAATTGCAAGTTTTAAAGTGGACCACACGAAGTTAGACCGAGGAATCTATGTTTCTCGTAAAGATGTTACTTCCAAAGGTGAAATCATCACAACTATTGATATTCGTATCAAGAAGCCGAACTACGACATGATGACTCCTGAATGTTCGCACACCATTGAACATATTGGAGCGACAATACTACGCAACGACAGCAAATGGAAAGAAAAGGTAGTTTATTTCGGCCCCATGGGATGCCTCACCGGTTTTTACCTCATTCTCAATGGCGACTACGATAGCCTGCAAGTGATAGACCTTGTAAGGGATATGTTCATAGTCATTGCTGACTATGAAGGTGTGATACCAGGAAGTTCACCAAAGGAGTGTGGTAATTTTTCATTCCACAATCTCAAAGAAGCAAAGTCTACGGCCAACGAGTTTGTTGATTTTCTTTCAGACATCAAAGCAGAGAATTTAAGTTATCCATATTAAAATATATCATCATGGAAAAAGTCATAAACAAGTTATTCAATGCCCTACGCAAAGAGCGAAGTAGCCAGGAGACCGGAGCGTCACGTTTCGGTACGCATAACCTTATGAACTTTCTTGGATGTTACCATGGTGTGTTATCCGTGTTTGTGATTTCGTGTCTGGCATGGTTTGCAATCATCATGTTGGTATCTTGTGGCAGCAGCAAGAATATATCGTCAGAAAAGGTCAAGGAGAAAGAAATGGTTAATGAGAAGCAGAATACTTCCGGACAGACTAGTTCTACATCAGCAGCCGAAAGAACAAAGTCAGAATCTGATTCCGTAAGCACGGCCACAGAGTGCAAGGAAGTGTCTTCTGAGAATAGTGAGACGATCACTATTACAGAGACTACCTTCTATGATACTAACGACAACACAGACGATACTAAGCCAAAGGTAAAAAAGCGAATCAGACAGACAAAGATTGAGAGACGTGGCACCTCAAAGGAAGTAGCACAAAAAGGAATAACGAATAAAACATCAGTCGAGGTCTCCAAAGAGAAAAAGAATGAGGAAACACAATCCCAAAACTCTTCTTCTGCGACCTTAGACAAGAGAAAGGAAACAGAATGTTCAACCGACAAGAAGCAATCCGTGTCTGAATCCAAGCAGACACTTTACATCGCTCTCACCTCTTTTGGGATTGTTCTTGTCATACTGGCGAGCGTTTTAGCTCGTTGGGTATTCAGTAAGTATCGACGGCAAAGCCAGAGATAAAATGTTCCATAGTTTTAAGGTTTTATTATATACCCTCGCCTAACGATATGGCGAGGGCTTTTTGTTTATAAAAAACTTTCATTTCTGATAAAAATAATTGCTCAAAAACTTGCGTATTTGATAAAATTGTTGTATCTTTGTAGTGTAAATAATAAACATAGTATTCACTTTAAAAATAAAGATTATGGAAATGTTTTATATAGTAAAAAAGGATGCGGTAAGCTTGTTAAAAGTTTAGCCGACAAAGAAAAAGCCCAGATACTTGCTGCAAAATGCAACAAGGTAAACAATACAGATGCTTTCGTTGTATGCAAATACGAGAAAGGCATGATGATGGAAATCTAAAACAAGAGAATAAAAAAGCAAATAATAAATCATTTTAAAATTCAAAAATTATGAAGAATCAGAATATTTTAAACGCAATCGTAAACGATGTTCAGTCTACAATGATTAAACTTGGTGTAAACTGCCAGTTTACCCTCGGAGTAGCTAAAGACTACAGAAACGAGGAATACATCAAGATCACAGGTAGCAACTTCTTTATGCAGCCTATGATATTCAAGAATATCCATATAGAAGGTATTATCAAGCCAGTTGTCAACGAGAAAGAAGATTCTGTTGATTACATCGTAAGTTTGGAGTACCGTTATACTACATGGGATAACGGAGGAAACGGCACCGATATTGGTAGAATTATCTATCGCGTTGAAAACAAATGGGCAGAGAAAGACAATGCCCGTTTCATGGAAAAGATTAAGGGTCTTGAAATCTAGGAGGAACCGGTATGAAGACAGAAGAAAAAGATATGATGAACCCCTTGAATTGGGATTTTGAGGTAATAAAGGAAGTAGCTGAAAGCGCATTGCTGTTAGGTGCCGGATTACTGACAGTTTATTTGATAATATGGCTTGCTTATTAACCATAGAGTAGTTTTTAAAGTGTTATTTGAGGGTGTGTCACAAGTTCGTGATGCACTCTTACCAAACAAATAACTACAATTTTTAGAAAACAAAGATTATGGATAAGAAGAATAATACATATCACGAGCTGACAGGTCCTAATTGGAAAAATAGCTGTCATAACTGCATAGATGGTGATACTTGTATGTTTGCCAAGAAAGGTTGGATTTGCAACCAATGGGAACTGAGGGGACAAGATGAATCGGATTACGAAGAGTAACTTGATTATGGGAGCAAAAACTATCACGATGCAAGGCAACATGGTTGCAACCATCGAAGAAACGAACAAGGAAGAGTTTATCAAGCGTGGCGAATACAAAGAGACCGAGCTGGATAAACATAAGCGTGAGGTAGACTTTTTGATTACAAGCATTGCAAACCGCTACGAAGTGACATTCAACCACAATGTAGAACTAAAGGAAAGCCGTAGTATCACGAAGAGTGAGTTCTCAGGAAACATCTACTATGTTACAGAGAATGTGCTGGAGAAACTAAAAAAAACAATACACGTATGAGTGTGATTTATAAATTCAAAGTTTAATAATATGGAAAAATTTGTAGACAATAACGGATATGGAACTATCCATACCTTTGAGATTGTATCTGAATTTCCTCATGGCTATACTATTTGGAATATAGGGCGAAGAAACTTTCCACATGAGGGTTACATACCACTTTGCGTGACAGACGAGAATTGCCATGTAGATCTATGTACATTGAAAGCATTGAAGGTCGCTAATGAAGATTTAGCTTTAGCTCTTCTAAAGGAAGCCGGCAGACATAGCATTACTAGAAAGGAGTACTTTAGAATGGCAACAAAAGCCAGAATAAAACAACTAATTCAGTCATATTTCAAATAAAAGCAATAGAATCATGGAAGAATTGTATTTTGACAAGCTCGGAAACTTCACCGAGAAAGATTGTAAGAACATCAAGAATATGATGGATGGAAGTACATTCTATAATTATAGTGTGGGATGGTCAAATTGGGCTAGCAATTGCAGTCTTGTCGTAAAGGCAGACTGCGGCGACGAAGACAAAGAAAGAGCTAAAAAAATGTTCCTTTATGCAGCCATCGGCAAAGGAGCCTCAGCATTCAGCCTGGCAGATTTCCTCGTCCGCTATGGAAATGCTCACATAAGGGAAGATGCAGAAGAAGACATTCCGCTTGTCTGCGAAAAGAAATGGGATTTCCTCTTTTTCTATTTTGACGATGCACGGATTGCCAAAACCCTATGTGATAACTATCATGAGTTTACTGATGAATACGGAAGGGTAACCCTTTCCGTTTCACAAAAAGAGGTTAATACGGTTCTCGGCTGCGAAGCAAAAAGACAAGGCTACCGGTTGATAGTTTTAAGCTAGAAAAACTTTCATTTCTGATAAAAAATAAAGGTCTAAAAATTTGCATATTTGATAAAAAATGCTTATCTTTGTAATGTAAATAATAAGATAAACATTCACTTTTAAATTCACAGATTATGAGACCATTAAGTTATTTGAAGAAAAGAAAGTTAGAGTTGCAGAAAGCAATGGAGTTGGTTAACCAAGACTTGCAAGGTGCTGAGCACGATTTGCGTGAGCATCCTTGCAAGGAAACATGGGAGGAAGTAGAAAAGTTTGAAAAGAAATATGCCTTGCTAGACTCAGAGGCTTCCGGCGTAGATGATGCAATATCAAATTACAATATGTATTGCTACTTTGAGGAGCAAGAAGAGCTAATGCTGGATTACATGCAAGTACAAGTTTATTAATTCATAAAGATATGGACAAGAAGATTATTAAGTCAATGTTTGACAACATCTGCGCAAAGGACGAGTTAAGACTGATAATGAACGGTATACACTTCGAAGAAAGCCGCTGTTATGCAAGTGATGGCCACGTTCTCATTATTTACAATGAGAGCGTACCACGCTTGAAAGACAAGACCATTCTCCTGGAAGGTATGGAAATCGACGGAAGATACCCGAATGTAGATTCCGTATTCCCATCCGAGAATGCCAAGCATACGGAAATGCAGATTGACGTAGAGCAGTTGAAGAACGCCTGTATATGGCACAGCAAGAAACCTTCGGCTATGGATGTAGACCGGGTTGTTATCTGCGGTGTCGGACTGAACGTGAACACATTGCTGCGTTTTCTAAAGACGGTTTCTCTCTTTGGAAAGGAACAAACCTTTGCCTTCTATGACAGATTAAAATCGGTACTGGTAGAAGGTGAGAATTTCAAGGGTATAATCATGCCAATGGAATATAACGAGAAGGATATAGATGCCGAGTCCGAGTTTAATGAGACGTGTACGGTATATTCCTACGAGAACTTCATCAACGATTATGTATTCAATTCGTGGAAAGACGAATCACCAAAGAAAGTTCTGAGCTGGTTAGATTAAAGAAAAGCTTTAGTAGATATTGATATACAACTATAAATCAGAGATAAAAAATATTCATATTGCACAAAAATAATCGCTTAGAAATTTGCGTATATGATAAAAAATGCCTATCTTTGTAGTGCAAATAATAAATAAACATTCACTTTAAATTCAAAAGATTATGCAAGTAAAGACTATTTCATTGGCAGACATTTGCCCAAGTTCATTGAATCCACGTAAGACTTTCGATCAGGAAAGTCTTAAAGAATTAGCAGAGAATATCAAAGAGAACGGCCTGATTCAGCCTATCACTATCCGCAAGGCACCAAAAGAGAGTGGGAAGAAATACGAAATCGTATGCGGAGAGCGCAGATACCGCGCATCATTGCTGGCTGGTTTAGAAGAGATTCAAGCTATTGTCCGTACAGATCTTGACGACAAGCAAGCGTTTGCGGCCATGATTATCGAGAACTTACAGCGAAAAGACGTAGACCCTATTGAGGAAGCAGCCGCATTCTCAAAACTTACAAAGGACAAGACCATGAAGGTTAAAGAAATTGCCAAAATGCTTGGTAAGTCTTCCTCATACGTTATCAGCCGAATCAATCTCTCCAACATCACGCAAGGTTATATTGACCTGATGCGAAACGGAACGCTTTACCTTGTCCACCTTCTTGACATCTGCAAGCTCACAAAGGAGCAGCAAGAAACCCTTTTTACAGAGAAGTTTGCACCAGAGTGCATTGAACGTTGGACTAGAAAGATTCTTCCTATGGACGTACTTCACGAATGGATTGATGAGTGCGTGATGAAGTATCTCGATACGGCACGTTTCTCGTTGCTTGACGAAAGCTTCTCATGCGGAAAGAACTGCGAAGGTTGCCCACTCAACACGAAGAACAAGCCAGAAGAATACAATGAAAGCCGTGACAGATGTATGAATCCATCATGTTTCAACAAGAAGACACAAGAGTTCATCTTCCGTGAGGCAATGCAGAGTGGTCTTCCATGTATCTACAAGGGTCAGGACTGTGAAGAGTTCATCAAAGCAGCACACAATGCCGGCATCGAACTGAAGGACTACACCAAACGAAACTACGTTTACCCTCCTTTGGAGCCAGACAAGACTAAGTTCACAGATGATGAGAACTACAGAGTCCGCAAGGAGAGCTACGACAAGTTCAAGGCGATATTCGACAGCAATCTTGCAGACGGAACGACAGAAAAGGTTTATGAAGTATGTTTCTGCGGTAAGATGTCGGGAGAAACCAAATACGCATACATGGTTCCGGAAGAAGCAACAGATGAGGAAGCGAAAGCTGCTATTAATACAAAAGAAAAGATTAATGAGAGCAAGCAGATGATTCAACGCTATAAGGAACAGGCTAAGCAGGAAATAATCGAAGGCTACCGTCAGACATTGGCTAAGAGTGAGTATTCAAAGCTTAACACGCCATTATCCGGTGACGAGAACAAGATTTTCCATGCCGTTCTCATGAAGTTCATTTCGCAAGCGTTCAAAAAGGAGATTGGCTTGGAATGGGAGAATACCGAAACCTCATTCCGAAAGAATACTGACACTATAGAAAAGAACCGCAATTCCATCAAACGTGAATTCATTAAGGCTATTCTCTCAGAGAGAACCGTATGTTACTCACATGATCTTGCTGGCATGCTCGGTTCACTCATGGAGAATCAATTCCCAGATGACTTGGGAGAAATCACCAAGAAAGCCATGGACACTTGTGACAAGAAGACTTCCGAAATGGAAAAATACATTAACACCCTCAAGGCTAAGAAATAACCTTGAAGGAAAAGGTGAGTTATTTTAGCACATGGAGGTGGGTTGAATCTCACCTCCTTTAATGCAAAAAACTTTCATATTTGATTAAAAAAGTTACTCAAAAATTTGCATATTTGATAAATTTGTTGTATCTTTGTAGTGTAAATAATAAACATAGTATTCACTTTAAAAATTCAAGGATTATGAAGAATTTAGTTTATGCTCGTTTCGAGAGAATGACAGTTAATGAGGTTTCAGAGCTTATGAGAATAGCATCTGGCAAGATGGCAATCAATGTAGTTTCAGTTGCACCTACATTGTTCCGAGTTTCAGCATATGGTATATTTGACGGAGACGCAGAGGACTGGGGCTTCGAGAGTGCAGACTGCGGAATGTTCCAGGGAGAAGAGGAGTTCGAGGCAACCAAGAAGTTGTATGAGACCACCATCGCTTAAATAGCAAGTAAACATTCGTTGAACCAATTAAGGATAAAGATTATGAAGACAAAAGTAAACTCGCTTAGCGAAAAGCAGAGAAAGACGTAGGAAATGATTCGAGTAGAATTGAATTATGAAGACACGGATGAGGACTTTAATGAATTTAAGGAAGAGGCTGAAAGCCTGCTTGCAGACGATGAGGAAGACTTTGATGTGACATACAATAGTATGAATGGAATCAATGCTTCTGATGTGATATACCTCATTTACGCATAGTAATCATCAGTTATTCATAAAGCTATGGAAGAATCATTATCAGAGTACATGCTTCGCAGATTCCGTTCTGCCTACCCATCAGTTCCTATTACACTTTCAAAAGTCAAGGCTTATCTTGACACGGTTGATGATTGGAGAGAGTTGGACGATAGCCATTTGGCATTATTATACAATTTTAATCTTAAAAAATAGAAAGGGAACAATTATGAGAAATTCAAATTTCAATCTTATCAAGTCTTTGGGTCATGTTGGTGACAGCGAAGAAGAACACAAACTTTTAATGATGGAGGGTTATAAGAAATGAAGAATATTTATCATATACACCAGTCTTCCAATTCCTATTGGGAAAGCCATTGGACAGATACAGATTACTATCTTTGTGACACGGAAGAGGAATATCAACAGAAGTTGGCTGAATACAAAAAGAAACGAGAAGATATAATTTCTCGTTATGAAGCTAACAAATCCGATTCTACAGCAGAATACTGTTATTACAATTTTTGCTTTCATGAAGAAGGCAAGATACACGCTAATGAATTTTATTACGCACACGAATGGTGCGGAAAAGAGTTCGATGCCTACGGATTTGGTTGGCATGAGAACTTAGAGAGAAGTACTCATTATAAATATTTTCTGAAGCCAGATTCTGTACATAACGAGAACGTCAGTTCCGCTGTAGGACGTTTTACCGGCTACGGAAGCTAACAAGTATAGAGATGAGGCATGGATTTTTTAACAAAGCATCACAAATACAAATAGCACAATAAAATAAATATGGATTCACTGCTTTACACTACGGATGGAGGGCGAAGAAAAGTAACCCCATCCAATGGCACAGACTTTTCCTTAGAAGAACTTCAAGGATTTGTTGGTGGCTACATTGAGATTATCAGACTCGGAGACAACAGACTTGTAATAGTCAATGAAGAAGGAAAAATATTGGGTCTTCCAAAGAACACCTTTGTTACAAAGATTATCCAGTCTGCAGGTAGACAAGACATCATTGTCGGAAACGTTTTAATATGCGATCTTGATAAAGTAAAATAAAGCTATAAGCTAGAAAGGATTTAATTATGAAAAGGTATGTAGTAGAAATCGTAGAGAAAATTACCTACAAGATGGAATGTTCTGCCGTTTCACCGGAATGCGCTGAAAGATTCGTAAGAGACGTGTACGATAGTGGCGTTTTGGAAGGTACAGGCGAGTTGGAAAGTGTTTCATTTGATGTAGAAGAGAAGAAGGGCGAGTAAGATGAAGAAACAGAAAGAAATTATAGAGCCCATACCCATATAAAAAACAGAAGAGCTTATCCTCACGGACGAGCTCGTTCTTATGCAAATAATAAATTTCACTTTAAATTCAAAATTATGAACTGCCTTTCGGCGGGACACAAAATTAAATCAAAATCAAATTTAATACTGCAAAGTTAATCAAAAATACCGAGAAAAACAAGTTTTTTATCATAAAAAGAAAAATAACTTATCAAAAATTTGCACAAAATTGTATTTTTTGATTATCTTTGCAACTAAATTACAAGTTTTACCTTAATAAGGGAAACATGGTATTGATGCAAATAATAGATTGACACTAGACAAGATTATGAAGATAAATGAAATCATAGAAGAAAGAATGCACTATCGAGGTGTTAACCAAACGATGGTATGTAGGGAATGTGGACTGATAGTCCAGAATTTTAACGCTTTTCTGAAAGGTAGTCGTGGTCTGGCTATAGAAAGCCTAATCAAAGTAATGAAGCATTTGAACTTGGCTTTCAGTAAAGGAGGTTCTGTATTCTCCCCAAACCTCATAGAAGACAAAGTCAAGATAAGCCTAAAGGGAAGTGAGGTTAAAATGGTAACTATCGCCAAAAGTATAAACGTAAGCGGTAGTACCCTATCTACTATAGTAAACGGAAAAAGGAAGATGTCGTCAAAGGTGCTGTATGCTCTGATTGACTATTTCGGAATTGAAGTCGTAACAATTAAATAAAGACATCATGACACAACAAAGTAACGATATTGGGACAAAGAAACGTGACAACATCAATGTTTCGTCAGAGAATTGGGAATTTGATGAAGACGTAGCCGAAGTATTCACAGACATGCTGGAGCGCTCTATACCGGACTATCACACGATGCGTAAGCTTGTGGATCAGGTTGCAGAGCACTTCATTAAGCCAAACACACGATTCGTTGATTTGGGTTGTGCCAATGGCCTATCAGCAGAGGGCATCATAGCAAACCATTATAAGGATGTTATCTCTTATTTGAGCGATGTAAGCGAACCTATGCTAGCAAAATGCAGAGAACGTTACAAGAAACAGATAGAGGAAGGGTATGTGCATGTTACAAGACTTGACCTAACAAAATATCCCATAGGATATGGTTGCTTCTGTAATGGCTGTTCGGTTATTCTATCATGCCTCACCTTGCAGTTTATACCGGTAGAATACCGCCAAGGAATCATAGAGAGCGTTTATAGCAGTCTTAACAAAGGCGGTGCTTTCATTTTGGTAGAAAAAGTTTTGGGTAACTCGTCAGAGATTGGAAACATCTTCACTTCTATTTACTACAACATGAAGCGAGAGAACCAATATACGGAAGAGCAGATAGCAAGCAAGCGTAAATCCTTGGAAGGTGTACTCTGCCCTCTCACCGAAGAAATGAACATCAGTATGTTAAAGATGGCAGGCTTTCGGAAGATAGATACTTTTTGGAAGCACCTGAATTTTTGTGGAATCATAGCAATTAAAGATTAACAATATGGCAACAAAGAAGAAAATAAAAGTAACACAACTGAAAGTGAACCCTGAGAATCCACGAACAATCAGTGAGTTCATGATGGGCAAACTAACAGAGAGTCTTCTTGTATTTCCTAAGATGTTAGAGCTCCGCCCTATCATCGTTAACAAGGACAAGGTAGCTCTCGGTGGCAATCAGCGTCTCCAAGTTCTCTTGAACATTCTCAACATGGAAGATGTAGAGATTGAGGAATACTTGGAAAATCAGTCAAAATATCGCCTAGCTCCCGAAGAGAAACAGAACGAGCTGAAATCCTTTTGGAATAGCTGGAAGAACAATCCTATTGTGCCGGCAAAGATAGCCGATGACATGACACCAGATGAGGAAAAGGAGTTTCTTGCTAAAGACAATCTCCATTATGGAGAGGATGATGTCGAAGTGCTCAAAAAGGAGTATGACCGTAATGATATAGAGGAATATGTAGGCTCTGTACCTTGGAATCTGTATGATTATGACGATAACAAGATTAATGATGCGGAAGTAGACACTACGGTTGTTCGCTCAAAATCATTTAAGTGCGGATATATAGAAGTAACTATTACCGATGAAGAGTACAAAATGCTCGATGATGCACTTACAGATTATTGTGAGCAGAATTTAGGAAGTGGTGACGGATTTCTCTCATACTTGTTAGGAATTGAATATAAAGCTGATAATGAAGAAAAAACTGAGGAGGAAGAATAATGAAGATAAATATAACTGAACTGATTGCTAATCCTAATAATCCAAGAAAGATTAGTAAAGATAAGAAAGCGCGTCTAAAGCAGAGTATTCTTCTGTTCCCAAAGATGCTTTACTATCGTGACATTACCATTAATAAGGAGAATATGGTACTTGGAGGTAACCAACGTACAGATATTCTTAAGGAGATTTTAAAAAGTTCTCCTATGGATTGGATTTTGACAATGTCGGAAAACGAAAAGTGGAAGCTGCTTTCTCCATCGCAGCAAGAGCAAGCTGTTGACTACTGGAAGGAATGGGTGAAAGACCCGGTTGTCGAGGTGTCCGTAGCAGAAAACTTAACAGAGAAAGAGGAAAAGGAGTACATATTTAAAGACAACGAAGAGTATGGAGAATATGATTTCGATCGTCTCACAAAAATGTATGACCAAATCAATCTTGTAAACTTTGGCTTTGACGAAGGATTATTTTATGATGCCTCTGAAGACGATACAGTTGTAAAAAAGAACAAGCTGTCAAAGAGTGCAAAGAAAATTAATGTATTGATGTTCGGAAAGAATTCTGTAGCAGTTACCAAAAATGAATATGCAGAACTTGTAGAACAATATGAGAATTATGTAGATGAGATTGGAGTAGACTTCGGTTTCATAAAGTTTTTGTTTAACAAACTTAATCAGGAATAATTATGGAGATTATCAAGATTTCAGACATCAAGCCTGCAGCTTACAATCCACGAAAGTTAAGCCAAGAGGCTTTCGTAAACCTGCAAGGCAGTCTTAACGACCTTGGCTTTATTCTACCGATTATCGTGAATCGTGACAACAAGACAATTGTTGCCGGACACCAGCGCACAAAAGCTGCAACAGCTATTGGTATTCATGAAGTACCAGCCTATTTCGTATCAGGAGTACAGCTCGTAGACGAGATTCTTTTCAATCAAGTTCATAACGGAATCGAAAGTGAACCAAAAGAAAAAGGTTCGTATAAAGGTAACCTGGAAGTCGGAAAATTCTACGATGATATTTCCAATAAAGATTTTGACATACCAAACAGCGGAGCATCATACGTTAAGGACATGTGTATGCTTATCACCCGTTATGGTGATGCACTTAGTGCTATTATTTGTGACGGTCAAGTTGTTTTTGGAAATAATTATGTAAGAGCAGCCCAAATCCTCGATATTCCAGTGCATGGCTATATCTTGGATAAAAAGTACTTGGAAAAGTACAATTTTTATTTCTCGAAGGATTATGGCGTTTACAGCTATGACCATCTTGACCGTGAAGATTTTGTTCAAGGATTAGCTCAACCTCCAAGAGCAGCCGGTATGGAGTGGTCAACCCTATATCGCGTGGCAACTAAATGGATTTTAAAGGATCAAAAAGATGTTTCTGTATTTGATTTTGGTTGCGGTAAAGCTATGTGTGTCGACAAGCTCAAGAAGAAATATGGCTATAAGAATGCGATAGGCTTAGAGTTTTTCAATCATAACCGCAAGGGTATCAGCGTGGAGAAGGGGCAAGAGATGATTACAAAACTTATCAATTTTGTCAAGAAGAACGGAAAATTTGATTATTGCATAGCAGAAAGTGTTATCAATTCCGTAAATTGCGTTGAAGCAGAGCGTTCGGTTATTGCTATTCTCATGTTGTTCTGCAAGCCTGGAGGTAAGATTTTCTTCTGCGGCCGAAGCAAGGAGACAATCCTTAGTTTAATGACACAGAAGAGAAATACAACAGATGAAATGTTCTCGGCTCGTTTTCTTGACGAAAATGGTTTAACAGCGATAATGGTGGAAGGTCAGTGGTTTTATCAGAAATTCCATTCCAAAGAGGATGTGCAGAAGCTAATCGATGATTTTGGATTTAAGGTATTCTATTCTGACAGAGATTCCTACTGGCGATTAGGTGTTGAGAAGACTAGAGAGCTCACGGACGAGGAGTATATGGCTGCAATAGATTACGAGTTCAATATGAAGCTCCCCAATAATCAGCGTTACCATCGCCACAACGACATCCGTGAGTTGTTCGGATTCCCGACAATTGAGGACAAAGAAAAATAGCGAAAAACTTTCATCTTTGATGAAAAAACTTTGCTAAATATTTGCATATTTGATAATTATTTTGTATCTTTGTAGTGTAAATAATAAATATAACAACACTTTAAAAAGATTCAAGATTATGACATATGAAATTCAAAAATACGAGCAAGCTATCCTGCGAGAAATCAAGAACAAAGAGATTTTGGATGAGCTAGAGAAGAAATCTGATATGGAGTATCAGGACTATCTAAACGAATGCACAAAGAAAATTAATAAGTTCTTGGAGCAGAAAGGCTCTGATGCAAGATATGACGTAGCGTATGGTGAAGGTTACGATTACTTTGCCACTCGCAATCTTGAGAAAGGTAGCAAGATGCAAGAAGAATTCTTTGATTTTGTTGACAACAAGTTGTCTCGCTTTGTAGGTAAAGTGAAGATTCCTCATGAGTTGTATCATAGCAGTCTAACAGATTTTGACTTACCGCTTGATCTGAACAGAGAAGATTTCTCGTCAGACAAGTATTACAAGATTTACAAATTTCATGTTCATTGTATACTGAGTGACCGAGATTAATAACATTAAAAGAGTTACGGATATGGTAGTTATCAAATATTTTAGACCAAAAAGGAACTATAGGTACCTTTGGTTAAAACTCGTTAGAGATATAGATTTAAGCCAGCATTGCACAAAATGTCTGATTGGCAAGTTCGACAGAAGAATATGGGGTGGTACACCACTTAACCCAAACAGAGAATTAAAACTTGAAGAATCTAGACTTTATTATCTGTGTGGCGTTTGTGAAGATTGGATATGGTCTCATAATCTTCATGTTGCTTTTGCCCCAGCTTTTGGGCACGAAATCAATATTGATAACGAGTATTGTACTCTAAGAATAGAAAACGCTCGCAGAATCGATATTACTGATGAGTATATTGATTGGAATTTGCCACAAGCAAAGAAGCGGGAGTTTAATACGTGTAGGAACTGGTGGTTTGCCAACATGATAAATGCCGGTGCCATCAATGGCATAAAACCACCGGTTCACTATAAACAATTAAATATGTTTGATATATGAAATTATTAAAACCATCTATAGATGAATTTCGTGAAGTAATGGAGGAAGCACACGGCAACATGTCGGATGCGGCCAAAATACTTCACGTTACAAGACAAACCATATATAATTGGTGTAATGGGGAACCAGAATTCAAAGAAATCGTACAGGAACACCGCAAACGTTTGTTTGATGAATGTCTTGGTCAAGCAAGAATACTCGCTTTAGGTCTTCCAAAAGTCGAGAACGGAAAACTTGTTGGTTGGATAGAGAAACCAGACGGTCAGATGCTCCGTTACTTCTTGCAAACTCTAGGAAAGGACGAAGGCTTCGGTACCTCTGTAGACATCACGTCAGGTGGTGAAGCTCTACCTCAGGTTATCAACTTGATTTGTGACACGAAAGCTTCTGGACCGTCTGCGCCACAAAGTAAAGATGGAGAATAAGATATACGTAACGGAAAACAGATCAGATTACGAGCTGCGTTTCGGTAATAGTACCTTACTCGTTCGCTTTGTGAAAAAGATACCGAGTGCAGAGTTCGACATGAAATCAGGCTGCTGGCATATTCAAAAGACAGACAAGCTTCTTATGGATGCTTTCTGTTATTATGCCAAAAGCCGTTTCATTGTTTCAGACGTTATTCATCTTAGCGACCCATCAGAGGCAGAGGGTATTGCAGATAGAATGCCTACGTTGCGATACCCTCACCATCTTCTACTAGAGCCTTACGACTATCAGAAGAAAGGTATTCAGTATATGGTAACCCACAAACGAACATTCAACTGCGATGACATGGGACTCGGTAAAACGTTTCAGACCATAGCAGCCGTTGATATTGCTAACTCCTACCCTTGCCTTGTTGTATGCCCGGCAAGTATGAAAATAACTTGGCAGAGGGAGTTCAAACGTTTCACCGGAAAGAATTCTGCGATACTTGATGATAAGAACAAGGACAGATGGCATTACTATATTCATACCGGTACCTGCAAGGTTTTCATCACCAATTACGAGAGTGTAAAGAAATTCTTTATTATTGGCTGTAAGACAAAAAGGGTAACCGTAAAGAACCTAGAGGTTGATAGTCGTATGAGATTATTCAAAAGCGTAGTCATAGACGAATGTCACAGATGTAAGGAAGCCTCAACGCTTTGGAGTAAGTACCTTGAAGCGATGTGTAAAGGAAAGGAATACGTATACATGCTGACAGGAACCCCAATAGTGACCGGAAACAAAGACCTTGTCCAGCAGCTCAAGATCATGGGAAGAGTAAATGACTTTGGAGGGGCTGCAGCGTTCAAGGACAGATATTGTCAGCCTGATGTTGGTTACGAAAGGCTTTCAGAGCTGAACTACAGACTTTGGGAAACGTGCTATTTCAGAAGAGATAAATCTCTTGTCTTGAAGGAGCTACCTGAGAAGATTCGGCAATATAACGTCTTGGAAATCACAAATCGCTCTGAATACGAAAAGGCAGAACTTGACCTTATTGACTATCTGCAGAAATACAAAGAAGCCGATGATGAAGCTATTCAAAAGGCTTTGCGCGGATATGTCATAGTTCAAATCAATGTTCTCCGACAGATAACAGCAGAGGGAAAGTTACAAGAAGCATTGAAGTCTATCCATGATATAGTGGATGCAGGAAACAAGCTTATAGTCTTTGTTGCTCATAAATCGCTTGTCAAAAGTATTAAAAAAGAGTTCAGAGGTGCTGTAAAGGTAACGGGCGATGATAGTCCTGAACAGAAGCAGAAAGCCATTGACGCTTTTCAAAACGACAAAGATTGCAACCTTATAGTGGTGAACATCAAAAGCGGAGGTGTAGGAATAACGCTTACTGCAGCTTCCAACATACTTTTCCTAGAGTTCCCTTGGACTGCTGCCGACTGCGACCAATGTGAATGCAGAGCGCACAGAAACGGACAGAAGAACGTTGTTACTTGTACTTATCTCTTAGGAAAAAACACTTTTGATGAAAAGATGTATTCTATTATCCAAAAAGAAAGAGAACAAGCCGGCATCGTTACAGGAGCAAAAGACTCGGCAGAGGAAAGAATCTTTGATTTAGTTAATAACATTTATAAAGATAAGATAAAATGATTACAATAAACGAAAGAATACAACTAAGAATGAAAGAACTTGGCATCCGGTCTAGAGACCTTTGCCAAAAGCTTGAAATTAACGAGCACAACTTCTCGCCATTCATAAATGGTAAGAGACCAATCCCATATATTGAGGTTGAGAGAATCTGCAACTATTTAGGTTTAACACTTATAGAACAAAAGTAGAAAAATATGTTTAGAGAAAAAATAAGAAAGACTATCTACGAAAGAGAGCTCAAAGTAGATAAAGTTGCAAAAGACATAGGGGTTAATACTGCGAATCTTTATGCATACATAAAGGGGACTCGCAATATAAATCTCAAGCAATTAGATAAATTGGTGCATTACCTGGGGCTTTACCTCCTTCCAAAAGAAGGATTTGTTTTTGACCCAGATAATATTCCAAAATTCAATCGCTAGGTAGATTTTATCATTTACATTTTTACACTCATAAAGAAAGGTAAATAAATGCCGAAATCAATAGATGTTAGATTATTTCCGAAGCAAGCGCAGGCTTATGAATTTCTTTCCTCCGAGAACGACACCGTCACAGAACTTTTATATGGCGGTGGAGCCCGTGGAGGAAAATCTGCTTTTGGTTGTATCTGGCAGATATTGAGAAGAATCACGTTACCAGGAAGTGTTGGCTTAGTGTGCCGAGAAGTACTTACACAGCTTAAAGATACTACTCTTGTTACCATGTGGGAAATGTTAGACATGATGAAATTACGTTCATGTGTTCGTTTCAATGAAGTCAAGAGTATAATGTATTTCCCTAATGGAAGTAAAATTCTGTTTCGTGATTTGATATATGCCCCAAGAGACCCGGAGTATGACCGTCTCGGTTCGCTTGCAATTACAGACCTCTTCGTTGACGAAGCTCAGCAGATTTCAGAAAAAGCTATTTCGGTATTGAAAGGTCGTTTTTCTTTACTCAATGGCGTTCGGGCTGATGGTACAAGATGGCACACCATACCAAAGGCCCTTTACACTTGTAATCCAAAAAGAAATTGGATATACAATGACTTTGTAAAACCAGCGAAAGAGGGAACACTGCCACCATATAGAAAATTCATTAAAGCCTTGCCTATAGATAATCCTTATGTAGACCAAGACTTTATTGACAACTTGCTGAAAGCGGACAAGGTGACCGTACAGCGACTTTACTTCGGAAACTTCGAGTATGATGATGATCCATCTGTTCTCTGTGATTATGATGCCATAAACGACTTGTTTACAAACGACCACATCAAGCCGGTTGGTGCCCATAGCGGTTCTGCCGACATCGCCGGAAAGGGACATGATAGGTTCGTTGCCGGTTCTTGGGTTGGTAATGTATGCTATATCAAGATAGACACAGACTATTCACCTGGAAAGGAAGTAGAGACACAGCTAAAGGATATGATGATAAATGATAGTATTCCTAGGTCTCTGATGGTCGTAGATGCTGATGGTGTCGGCTCATTCTTGGAAAGCTATCTTAATGGAATCAAGGAGTTTCACGGAAACGGAAGACCTATTGATCCAAGATATGCCAATCTGAAAGCCGAATGTGCTTATAAGCTGGCAGAACTTATCAATAAAAGAGCTATCAAGATAGTCTGTACGCAAGAGCAGCGTGAGAGAATCATGGATGAGCTTGGTGCCTTGAAAATGGCAGATATTGATAATGACCTTAAGAAATACGACATCATCAAGAAAGAGGTGATGAAGATTATTCTCGGTCATTCCCCTGACTACCTTGATATGCTCATCATGTCTATGTTCTTCCGAAGAGTGAAACCTTCTGCAGGTGCTTCAATGAAGATACAGACCAGAAAAAACGACTAGAATCGCGATTGTAGTAAAGATATGCAAATAATGATGTGTCACATTTCAAAATTATGTAACTTTGAAACATGAAAAAGGAAGAAGACAAAGACCCATGCACTTACGGAAAGTTCCTTGAACTCTTTCCGTTATGCACAAAGGAAAAGCAAGAAGAATTGTTGGAAAGGTTACGAAAGCTGCCTTGTCCGCAATCTATATGTGGCAAGCATGTGCCGGACAGCTTAAACATGCTTACCTATGGGCAGTTGGATGATATGCAGACAGCAGCCTCATCACAACAGCCGATAGAGGAAACATGCAAGGTGCTCTTAGAAGTTGATTCAAAATTGCTTTTAAATGAAGATGTCAATGATGTGTTCGGTTTTTCTAACTTTGTAACAAAGGAGATAAACCGAATCAACAAAATTTTCTCTTCCATCAAGCCGTCCTATTCACAAGAGGAACGTGCTGCAGGTATCGAGTCTCTTAACTTCGGAGCGTTTGGTGTCTTGGATTGGTACGCACAGAGAATGCACATCGCAAATCAGAATGAAGTTAGGAACATATCATGGTTGCGTATCTTTCAATGTATGAAGAACGATAACGAGAAAAATGAGTTCGAGCGTAGGCTGTATCAGATTTACTCAAAAAAGAAATAGCGTATGAAACTAAAAGGAACTAAGAAATATGGAACGGTGGAAGCCAAGATAAGAAGGGTTGTGGAGACCATGGGCGAAGACGTGGAATACCTCTTTATGAATTGGGCACAGGCTAACGTAGCTATTGATGCTATTACCAAGCCATCTGTGGTTTACGTCCTTCCACCATCAGGAAAGTTGGATTTTGGCTATGCAAGAGTGAAGGATTATCCGGAGACCCAGATTGCCTTCCTCTCCCCTACTGACTTTGATTTTGACGGAACGGAGAACGACAATATCATCGAGCAGATGAAGAGACTTGCCATAAAGTTTGTCAAGGCACTCAATGCCAGCGAGTACTTTGAAGTGATTGAAGGTAGGCATCCTTACCAGGTAGTCTACGACTTTCTTGATCAGAATGTAACCGGTGTAGTCCTCAATCTGCCACTAGAAGAGGTTGAAGGTGTCATTATCTGCGATGATGAAAGCCGTACAGATGATGAAGATGAAGAAACCTAGTTTGTAAAGTTTAATTCTTTGTTTTTCTAGGGATTTTGGCTATATAAGTAAAAATAATTCAGTATGAACAGCTTAACAAATGAAGTCGATAGATTGCTGACCTTACACCTTGGGAATATCAAGGTTGGAATAGCACAGCGAATGGCAGCATTGGGCAGAATGTCAAGCGGCCGTTCCGTAGCTTCTTTACAGATTGAGGTGAAGGACTCCAAAGGAAATCTCTCTGGTGACAAACAATGGGAAACCATGCAACGAGGAAGACGCCCCGGCAATGTACCATCCAACTTTAGGGAAATCATAAAGAATTGGGTGAGACAAAAAGGTATAAGCATTCAACCAAGAGGGGGACAGAGCCATAAGCAGGCTATCGAGAGTTTCAGCTATCTCGTCACTCGTAACATCATGCAGAATGGTACGAAACTTTATAGGGACAAAGGATATAACGATATCTACGACACGTTGCTAGAGGAAGAGATAAAGAAGCTAACAAACGAGACGGAATCAGTCTTAGAGTTGGAAATAGACAAACTAAATGATAGATTTACAGATGATAACAAAAACAATAAATAACAGTGACATAGGCATAACTAATGGGACAATACAATTTCCTAATGCTTATTGCTTTGTATTCAATCCTAACTACATCTTCTTAGAGTTAGGAACAGAAATGTCGTCTGTATCAGTAGAGATAACAGATGGCCTTTCTACGTATTCGGTATCATGTTCCCTTTTCAAAGGAAGCGGTAGATGTTACATAAGTAGACTCCTGGAGCTTCTATTTGTTGACGAGTATTTGGAGAAACGCTCTGCTTCTGTTACTATAAATATAAAATCCGGTAACGAAGGAGTTCTGGTATCATCATCAACGACTATTGCTATATGGGGAAGCATGAAGGTTGGGGACACTTTTGGAGGCGGCATCATGCTCGGTAGCCTTTACAGTGCAGAAGATCATGCTAGATTTATGCGTGAAGTAATTTGGTTCCAGAATTTTCCATTTAAGGTATCTATGTTTTCTCCCTCTGCAAGTAAGTCACTTACTCTTAAAGAAGATAGAGGGATTGAAAAAACAATCCAAGAAACGACAAAAGCAGGTATCTTCGAAGTAACCCTTACCGGTTCAACAACAAAAAAGGAGCTTCTCTATAAGATAGAATTGGAAGCAGAAACCGTCAAATCATCATTCACGAATGTTTTTGACAAGACATTCACCGGTGCTCAATACAGATATCTCGATGAATTGTTGAAAGTCATTGTTTCCAATGATAAAGAGGGGTATTATCTTCGTTGGATAGACCAATATGGGTTCTTGGAGTATTGGCTTTTTAAGAAGAGCTCACTCACAAACAAGAATAAACCCGGTAATACAACTATAGAAGACGATAAGCCAATTGATGGTATTTACTATCCGAATCATGAGCGTACGACGCATATAGACAACACTGTGACTATAAAATGTGGAGCAACCAACCTAACAAAAGGTCAATATAAAACAGTAGAATCCATTGTGGCATCCCCACACATTGACTTGTTCAAAGGTTATTCAATGGATGGTAGAGAAATATGGATTCCTGTTAATGTTGTTTCAGGTTCGTACAAAAAGAACGAACAAAAGGTGTTACAGGATTTTGAACTGCAAATATTATTGCCTGATACGGCATCACAAAGTTTATAAGTTATGAAATACGATTCGTTTAAAAAAATAAAGATGAACAAACATGGCATTCGTCCATGTGTCATTATACGGACTGGAGAAGAGGGAAGTATCGTAGAAATAGACAAAAACCACGATAAACTTCTTGTTGTTGCCAAAAGACATGGCTATGCTGTGATGCAGGAACAATGGTTTAACTATACAGAAATAGAAATATGGTAGAAGAGCTTTATATCTATGATAAAAACGGAACACGCAGGAGAGTTGACCTTAATACTCCCAGCGGTATCACCTTGAAGTGGGTTAGCAATATGTTTAACTCACTAGATAAGGTAAACTGCTCATATTCCTATACGTTCAAGATTCCTATGACGCGGCATAACAGAGAGGTTTTTGACTTCGCAGAGGATATTCGCCACACCAGTGGATTGCTAGGCAAGAAGTTGAAGGCAGAGTTTATCCAGAATGGCATTCCATTATTCAGAAATGGAAACTTGTATATCGACAAATCAACTGCCGATAGTTATTCTTGTGTCTTTACTTGGGATGTAATAGAAGGTCTGCAAAAGCTGAAAGATGAAAGTTGTAGTCTTAATGAGTTACGTGATGCACTCATCAAAGCTGGCTATGAATCAGATGAGCTTGCAGAAGACGGAATCGTTAGGGGTATGACGTATTATTATTCCCCATCAACATTCTCCAATAACTTGAAAACGCTTTCCCCATATTATTCTGCAGGTGTTCCGTTTGCAGTCTTGGCAAATCAAGAGCGCAAATTCTTCGGAGAGTTCGATAAGTGTTACCCTCGCCCAGTGATGCCCGTCCGCTACCTTTTGCAAACAATCGAAAAGGCTTTCGGTTTAAAGATAGATCTAGGTAAAGCAAAAGCTGGCGAGAAGGACTTGAAGGTTCTTGATGATGAAGAAAAGGTCTATGAAAAAGAAAACATCATCAGCTATGGTTGTATTCCTTTTATAAGCTCAAATATGACTGATAAGCAGTTGGGAAAATTCACCATGAATTTGGAACCTAATTATATTGATGATATAAAGAGCTTTCTATGGAAGCATAAGATACTAGGTCAGGAAAACGTTTTTCTGTTCAAAAATGGCGATGTAAAGTTTGATGCTCCACAAGGAGATACAGCTTATATCTTTAATTTGTATGTAGATATATCTGCTGCAACAGTAATAGATAGTACAGCCATTGGGTACAAAAGAGGAACGAATCTTTATCAAGTTGGATTTGCTACCCCTTTTGAGGCGAAGGTTGAGTTGAAGTTTAGAGTTAAAAGCAAAGAACATAGATATGATACCTGGTCTGATAACGATGATGACAAGATACAGTTGGTTATCTTTAGTAGGGAAAAGAAAGATAGTAATAGCAGTTATGAATATGACGAGGTTACAAAGATAAAACCTACATTGATAGAGACAAAATACAAGAATGGCGGAGAATGGGATTATGATATCCTTACGTTCGATACATACGAGGAAGACGGATATAGCCCCCTTAGTATTGGCGAAGAGCAGGTTGTTAGCGAATTACCTAAAATCTATCTTTTCAAGATGAGCATGTCCGGCTGTGAAAGCCTAGATTTTGATGGAATAAAAGTTACCCCTAAGCTCAATGATGCCAAGTACATATCTCATTACATAGATACATTTACCAATCTTCCGGATATAGATTGCTTCGCTTTCGTAAAGTCTCTCTTCTATCTCGTAGGTGAATACCCTAGAGTCTATCAGGATGGGGTGATAAAAGGATTCAGCTACAAGGAGTTTTACGATAACATCAAAAATGGATATATCTATGATTGGTCTCGGTATATTATAAATCGTACTACGATAGAAGAAGTAAGCTACGACGTAGGAGATTTTAAGCAGAATAACTTCTATATGACCAAGTGGGATGATATAGACAGAACATCAGAAGAGTTGAAGGACGAGAACGATGTGTATGAAGACGGAATACTCAACGTGAAAATTGATAGAAATTGCTTAGACAAAGAGCAGACTGTATTTCAGCTTCCATTCTATCCACCTTACATACTTAACAGAAAGTGCCCTTCTGTACCTACTGGCAATTCGGTTAAGGCTTGGGATTTTGAGTTAAGTAGTCTTGATGAACCTGCTTCAAAAATCGGAGACCAGTATGTATTCCATACAGTCAACAAGCATCTGCGAATGTGTGAATCTCAGCCAGCATACGGAATACTCCACTGCAGACCTTTCTACGATTCGGATGGTAACGAAATGAAGGACAACAACGGAGATACGATAAGATTCTTGAAGATGGATATCCTTAACCCTTTTGTTGATACTGGCGATTCAAGTAGTTATACCTATCTGCAAAACATCGTAAAGAATCCGTATGTCATCACAGAAAGTTTGAGACTAGGAGAGTACGAACTGATGAACTTGGATTTTGCACGTCCAGTTTATCTTGATAAGTATAGCGGTTATTTTGCTATCAGTTCCATACAGAGAGATAGTAAAGGAATATGTAAATGTGAGTTAATAAAACTTCCAACAAAATAAATTATGGCAGATACAAGAGTAAAAATCGTAGATATACAAGTGAATATCACCTCTGCGGTGCAGGCGCTTGCTCAATATGGACAAGCTATTGATGAAGCGAAAGGAAAGCAGAAAAAGCTGAAGCAAGAGTTGAAAGATGGAAAAATCAGCCAGGAGCAATATCAAGTCGCAATGTCTTATAGCCGAGCAGAGGTTAAGGCGAATCAAAACGCAGCCAGAGACCTCACTAACCAAGTACAGAGACAAATCACCATGGTTAAGGCGCAAGAAGGCTCCATCAAGCAGTTAAAAGCTGAACTCGCCCAAGCTACTACACAATATCAGAATATGAGTCGTGCCGAGAGAGAATCTTCATCCGGTACTCAGTTAAAGGCTCATATCGCATCGTTGAAGACAGAGATAGCGTCAGCTTCAGCAGAGACCTCTGCCTTTTACAAGAATATGGGTAATCCTTCGCAAGCTGTCCAAGGTCTGAACAACTTAAAGGGTAAGGCTGCTGACCTTGTGAAGCAGATGGCAATGATGGCCACCGGTGGAGGAATTGTTGCTTTAGGCAAAAACCTCATTGAGACAACAAGAAACTTTGAAGATGGTATGGCAAGAGTCCAAGCCGTGACTAACGCTACACAAGCAGAGTTTCAGATGATGGAGCAAGAAGCACTCAAATGGGGCTCAACGACCCGCTATACAGCAACAGAAACAGCAAGCTCTTTAGAGAATCTTACTAGAAACGGACTGAGTGCAACTCAAGCTACGGCTGCACTTGGACCAACCTTGCAGTTGGCGCAGGCCAATACCATAGGTCTTGCAGAAGCAGCAGACATCACCACAAACGTAATGAACGGTTTCGGATTGGAGGTTAAGGATATGGGAAGAGTTAACGATGTTCTCTCTTCTACAGCAGCGCATTCGGCTACTAACATCAGCCTGCTTGCAGAAGCAGAGAAGAACGCTGCGCCATTCGGTCACTCTCTCGGCCAGTCTATCGAGGAAGTCAACGCTGCACTCGGTGTCCTTGCAGATGTCGGTATCAAAGGATCTGACGCGGGTACAGCTATCCGTATGGTATTGATGGGACTTGCTTCCCCTACTGCAAAGCAACAGAAGGCTTTCAAGCAGTTAGGTGTTGATATTTCGGAATCCACTTTACGCTCAGAAGGTTTGACAAAGACATTGGAGAAACTGCGTGATAGTGGTGTAATGAAAGCTGCTAATTCAGCAGAATTACTTGGAAATATCTTCGGAAGACGAGTTGCTCCACAAGCGATGGCATTACTCAACAACATTGACGGATTGAAAGCGAAGTTGGATATACTCAACAACTCACAAGGAACTGCGGCCAGAATGTTTGAGCAATCATATAGTAATATGTCAAACTCTATTTATGGTATTCAGTCAGCTTGGGAGCATTTGCTTATATCAATAGGTCAGGCAGCAGATAATCCACTTGTTGCCGTAACGGAAGCTATCCGCAAAGGTGTACTTTGGATTTCAAGTAATCTCGCTACTGTTGGAAAAGTCGTTATGGACGTCATTGCCGGAATATCTTTTGCCAAACTCGTATCATCTGCCCGTACTGCATATACAGAGATAACTACGTCTGCTTATAGTAGTGCTCAGAATGCATCTATGGCAGTAAGGACCAGTCAGGCAAAAGAGCAGACTTTGCGAAGGGAAACAGCAACACTTACTGCTCAATTGGAGAATAACAAGACTGCGGTCAACAAGATGTCTGCTGAGCAACAGAAATTGATTGAAACCCAGCTTGCAGCAAAGAAACAGCAGTTGGCAATACAAACTGCTAACACTCAGAAGCTACAAGCAACCGAGGTTACTAAGTGGAACCAGGTTCAAGCTATTACATCCGGTAATGCATGGACAAAGGGTATGGCTGTTGCAGGAATTGCGGCAAGGGGCTTTGTAATGACTTGCAAAACGGCATTCAAAGGTTTTATCGTCACTGCAATACTGAGTCTTGCTTTCGAGGCTCTGATGTCTTTGTATGATGCGTTTGCTCATGGTACCGGTTATCTCGCACCTTTTGCAAATTGGGTCAAAGGTACATTCACGAAAGTATGGACAGCTTTAGTGAATGTATTTCATTCGGTCATAAACGTATTCAAGCTATTCGCGGCTAGAATAGACATTACAGGTCGGGCTGCAAGAGCTTTTGCTGTAACCGTAGCCGTTGTGGGTGCTGCATTCAAGAGTATGATGGAGATAGGTAAGTTTGCCATCACGACCATTGTCAGCTACTTCAAGATGTTGGGAAATGTGGCAAAAGGAGCAGGTGCCATCCTTGCCGATGTGTTCACTCTCAACTGGGGAAACATCAAGAATGACTTCGCAAATCTCGCAAAGTCTGTGGCTAACTTCGGAAAAGGTGTTGCTAATAAGTTTGCCAACATGAGCAACATTATCAAGAACAACACAAAGGAAGCTGCAAATGCAATTAACTCTGCTGACAAGAAATACAACAAGGAACATAATGCAAGAGTTAGTGGAACTGTCTCGGAAATCAAGAGTCAAGGAAATTCAAATCAAGCAACGACCACCAAAACAAAGGTGCAGTCAAAGAAGAAACAAGCTCCACAAAAGCCAAAGCCGCAAAAGCCTGACAAGGAAAATGATAATACCCCTACTCCACCTGCATCTGTTGACGACAAAGCATTGAAGAAGCAAAAGTCGGCAGCAGATAAGGCTGCTAGAGAACGTGAACAACAAGCCAAGAAGGAGCAAGAGGTGCTGAAGGCTGCACATGATGCTATGCTCGCTACGATGGAAGACACCATTGAGAAGCGTAGAATACAGATAGAAACACAGTATAATGACGAGATAAACAAGTTGAAATCTCGTCTTGCGACAGAACGTAACCTTACAGCTACAGCTAGGGACGCCATCAACGAGACTATCAAGTACAAGGAAATCAAGAAGAATCAGGAACTTGAAAAGCTCTCTGATGAGAACATCAAGCAAGAGGTTGCCCGTCAGCAAAAATATATTGACGCTCGTCTTTCCGTTGTTCAGAAAGGTAGTGCAGAGGAACTAGCGTTGAAGAAACAGAAGATTGAAGAGGAAGCAAAACTCAGCCTCAACAATTTAAAGAATGATTCTAAGACGGGTACCATTGATGCAACAGAGAAGCGTGATAATGCCAGGAATGAAATGAACGCTGCAAAAGCAAAGTTGGATTCAGACAAGGCAAATGGCGCAGATGCAGACACTATTGCCAAAGATCAAGAAGCCTACAACGCCAATGTTGCAGCTTATCAAGCCATGCAAGAAGCGTTGACCAATATCACAGCCCAATATGAGCAAGAGCGTATTGATATTGAGGCAAAGGCAAGGCAACAGAAAGCCCAAGCCGAACTCGAATTTGCACAACAGCAGGAAGCGGACCGCCAGCAGGTCTTTGCAAACCGATTGGCAGAATTACAGATGGAAGGCGAGCAACTAACAGAATTGCAGCAGAACCTCAACACTCTAGGTCTTGATGTGCAAACCCAAAATGAGCGAGACCAGCTCGAGGTTCAGCAACAAGCAGCGCAAGAAAAGCTTGACTACTTGCAGCAATTCCAACAGCAAGAAGGTGAAAGCGAGGACGAATATACGCAAAGACTTGCAGATGTCGGCATGACACGACTTGATGTAGAAACTCAGAACACAGAAGCCAGAAAAAACCTTGCCGATGTAAGTGCTCAGATTAATCAAGGTGAGATAAAGAACGAAGAAGCCAAGCAGAAGGCTTTTCAGTCTGTCGGCACAAGCATGATTAACATGCTTGACACGTTGGGAGAGAGTAATTCCGCTTTTGCGAAGATGAGCAAGATAATAACCTTAGCCCAGATTGCGATTGACACCGGTAAGGCTCTCTCTGCCGGTATAGCCTCAGCCTCATCACTTCCTTATCCTGCCAACCTTGCCGCTATTGCTACCACGGTAGCGACGGTTTTGGCAAACGTAGCGACGGCCATCAGTACCGTTAAGTCTGCCAAGTTTGCGGAAGGTGGTAAGGTCATAGGACCTGGTACCGGCACGTCTGATTCCATAAACGCTCAGTTGAGTAATGGTGAGTATGTTATGACCGCGAAGGCGACAAGAATGTTTGAACCTATGCTTGCGGCCATGAATGCGATCGGCTCGGGGGTTCCTATAGCCAGCTCTAGAAACTTTAGTGTTGTTCAGAATACTCAGGATATGACAGACTCGTTTACAGAGGCTGCACAAGAAATTAAACCGGTAGTTTCTGTAGTTGAGATTACAGATGCACAGAAACGAGTGGAAACAATACAGAATATTGATAACGTATAATGAAAATGGTAGAAATTGGTGTCTTTCCTGATTTCTACCATTCTTTTTTAGGCTTAAATAAAAAAAAAGTTAGAAATCTAGTAAGAAACAGCGGTAATCCGAGATTTTTTCGTAACTTTGCACCGAAAGAGACCAAAATATGTTTTTTTCATGTGCAAATAATAATATTCACTTAAAAATCAGAATTATGACAAAATTCGAGCTTATCAAGACGAACCAAACCCTATTGACAACCTTGGTTGAGAATAAAATTTCACCAAAGGAAGTTCAAAACATCAAGATTTTCGAGGAATACCGAGAAATGAAGGCTAAAAAGCATAAAGTAGGATATATTATCGTTTTCCTTACAGAAAAATATGCTCTTTCCGAGAGTGCGATATATACCCTTATCAGAAGAATGGCAGAAAGAGTAAAATTATAGGATTTATGCGACATATTAATAAAATTTCGGAAAACAAACTCATTTTCGGTGATAACAAGGTTGTCTTAAACGAATTGCCAGCTTATTGCTGCCATTTGCTGATAGCTGACCCACCTTATAGGTTTACTAAAGGGGTTCATAAAGAGAAAAAAGCCAAAAGCAACATGTGTAAAACCGCTCTTTATGATTATTCAGACAATAGTGGAATGTGCCGTATCAAAAATGGGTTGCAGCGCGCTGACATCTATGCTTGGCTTGACCTTGTACCTCGTATCATGGTAAAGATGAATGCTTATATTTTCTGTTCAGAAGAACAGATAGCTGACTACTATCAGTGGGCACAGGATCATAAGTACAAGTTCTCGGTTCTTGTATGGGAAAAGCCAGTATGCATCATATCGAAGCAACGTTTTGCTCAAAACGTGGAGTTTATCGTTAGAATATACGAAAATGGAACTGCCCTCAATAAACTTGAAGACAGCTCCATGTATAGCCGTGTGATAAAGAGCTCGTATCTAAAGGCAAAGTGGCACCCGACACAAAAACCTATGGAGATATTCACCAGACTCATCAAACTCTCTAGTAAGGAAGGCGATGTGGTGATAGACCCATTCCTAGGTTCGGGAACAACAGCTATTGCAGCTAAGAGACTCGGTCGAAAATATATTGGTATCGAGAACAACGAAAAGTTCTTTAAGATTGCCGAGGAGCGTATATCCAAGGAAGCAGAAGAACAGACTTTGTTTTAAACTTCCACATAGATAGGAAGATGGTCGCTCATTTGGCTGGATTCCACCCAGGAATATAACTTGTAGTCTTTAACCTCAGAGTTCGTGAAAGCGTAGTCCAAGAAGAATGAGAAATCACCTTTTCCGCTATGGTCATATGTAAATCGGCTTTCCTTACCTAACTCTTCATGCAAGAAGGTATGGTGAGCCGATTTCAATCCGTTTTCCTCAAACCAAGTAAACACTTTCGGAGATTTTTCCTTGAAAGCTATTTGGGTTTGCCTGATTGCTCCATGCAATGTTATAAGATAGAATTTTCATTGTATATCGAAATGTAATAAACCGGTAAGTATTTTCTTATAGACTTCTCCATCATTTGGATAGAATGTATAAGTCTCGTTTTTACCATCTTGATTAACACACAAGTCTATACACGTTATGTATTCCGTGATGTCTTTTCCGAAGTTTTCCATTACTACATGAAAAGGAAAGCCACCACGAATTTGTGCGTCTATTGATTCTTTGTTAGTGGTAGACTCCACTAAACATTGACGGAAGATATAACGATTACCTGAATAGAAAGTATATTTTCCAGCATCCTTTTTCCAATCACCATCAATGGCATAGCGGTACTCGTTATTCAAATCTACCTCACTTAGTTCTTGTACTTCAAATACTTGGGTAGGTTCTTTAAAGTGTAACACAAAGTAAGGTTGCTGAGAAAACTTAGGCAGAGTAACCCCTATTCCATTCTGACCGGAACGGATAGTATATTTGCCTGCAACAAGAATAGTTCCATCCGATTGAACTGAACCTTGATTTTTATGAGAAGGAATCTCTTCTGCTGTTGATGATTCACTGCCAGAGAATGCAAATCCCAATCCAAATACAATGACAACGAAGATACCCAACGTTATCAAGCAACCATTAAACAATTTCTTAGGTGTCATAATTAATTTTGTTAATGTGAATAATGTTTCTGCAAATGTAACTAAAGTTTTTCACTTAAAGGAAAATATTTCCTATTTAATAAGGTGTACTTATCAAAAGAACGAATTAAACTTGTACTTTTGAAAATATTTTTGCGCTTTTGATAAAATAATTGCTTAAAAATTTGCGTATTTGATAAAAAAGTACTACCTTTGTAATGTGCAAATAATAATAACACTTTAAACTTTAAGGTTATGTTTCTTGAAAAATTTAACTTAGGAAATGAAACAACTGCAAAGCAGTTTGTTGAGGAAGCTAACAAAAATGTAACTTCCGTGTTGGATGAACGTTTTGGATTGCAATATGATGTTGCTTTCAAACAAAAAGGTTCAGATGTTCTTGTTGAGTATGAAACTTACCAGGTAGTTCTTTATGAATATATTAAGAATATTTGTAAGAAGCTCAACTTCAATTGGAATGGTAAAACAGATTTTGTCGCGTTCAATGAATTTCACAAACTCCCGGTCGCTTATAAATAAGCGGCCAGGTAATGCAAATAATAATCACTTTTAAAATTTCAAATTATGGCAGAAAAGATTGATATAGTGGAAATCCTAAAGGATAAGCCAGCAAATACGAAGCTATATTCTCCTTTGTTTGGTGAAGTAGATTTTTCACATGTAGGTGGCGATAATATAGCTGTGGAACATCATGGAGGTATATCATTATTCTTTAGTAGTGGCAGATTCTTTGATTTAGATGAATCAGAGCCGTTATTATTCCCTTCAAAGGAAATGCGTAATTGGTCTAAATTCGCTTGGAAGAAAGGCGATGTGCTTTATAGTGCAGGATTGAAAGAGTATTGTGTATTTAATAAGTTTATAAGCGATGGCTACTTGATGTTCATTAGCAAATACAACGTTGATGAAAACACAAAAAGAGTTGTGCCTAAGACGTATGACCCAGATAAAAACACAGTCAATTATGAAAAAGTATCTGACGAGAAAGCAACTGAGATTATTTCCTTGATAGAAGAGCACTATGGTGGTAAGCTAAACCTCAGTACATTGGAGATAGAGAAGCAGTCTGAGTTCAAGGATGGGGATATAGTAGCCCTTGTGGTACGAAAATGTACACATATTGCTATATTCCAATCGAGACAAGAGGCATATATAGGATTCCATGCAGTTCTTTGCCAGAATGATGAGCTTCTTCTAGAAGAACCATTCAGAGAAGATGTTGGAGATATTGAACTTCGCCTTGCTACGGACTCGGAAAAGCAGCAACTCTTTGATGCTCTCGAAAAGGAAGGCAAAGCTTGGGATGCTGAGAAGAAACAGATTGTGGATTTGAAGCCAAAGTGCGAGTTTAAGCCATTTGATAAGGTACTTTCAAGAAGATGTTCTGAAGATTATTGGGTATTAAACTTCTATTCACATAAGATAGATTATTATCATATATGTATTGATGGAAGTTCAAACTTGTATTGCATCCCTTACAACGAAGAGACAGCACATCTACTAGGAACGACTGATGAGTGGAAAGGAGGTGAGCAATGATTAAGCCAGTTACTATGTATTCTGTAATATGTGATAGATGCGGAAAGACCTTCATTGATGAGTTTAATGGCATTGTGGCTTGGTTGGACGAAGGAACAGCCAAAGAGCAAGCAATGGAATCCGAATGGGCAGAGATAGGCGATAAGCACTACTGCCCAGACTGCTATGAGTTTGACGATGAGTTAGATGAGTATGTTCCTAAAAAGAAAGGAGAAAGAAAATGAAACAGAAATTATTAAGCATTAAATATAGATTAGTTGCTTTGTGGTGGTTCTTAACAAGAAAGAACTACTATCTTCTGTCATTCGAAAACAGAGAGGGTGAATCTTTGGAAACCTATAATGTGGTAATTCCAGAGTTCATCGAATGGGTAAGAAAGAAGCATGGTGTGCCTACCAACCATGAGATAATCATGGAGTTGAAGAATATTGGTAACCTCTGTAAAAGTACAGATATTCTTGCTTATAATGAGATTAAGGCATTGATTGAGAAACTTGAAAAGTAAAGCGTATGAGCAGAAATTTAATGAGAATGGCATGGATGATGACAGCTATGTCAGCTTATGCGCAAGGTGATATTTTCGGGTATTCAAGACCTATGCGTGGCACACCAAGCGGCAACATTCCTTCTGACAAACAGAAGTGTCAACTAAAGGTGCAGCATGAGTTCGTTATCAAAGGTGTTAAGATTATGGCAGCATCAAAGAAGGATGCTATCAAAAAGTATAATCATCGTAAAAAGTAAAGCGTATAGATAAGTTATATATTCCAGGAGATTTGGTTTATATCCATGGAAGTCTTAGAATCATTAGCAATTGTGATGGCTACTATGCAACTTACTATGATGAAAACGAAAGCTTACAAGAAGTTAATGTTAATGTGATAGAAGGTATTCCTCTCACTACTGAGATTCTAGAGAAGAATGGGTGGAAGAGAGAAGTGATGAACAGAGGAGTAAAGAATAGCCATTGGGTATATACAAAGCCCGATATTGAAGAATATGGATATTTTCCTATCTACATAGAAAAAGGTATCGGTGATGAGTTTGATGTATATCCGTTTACTGACAACAATATATGCAAACAAATTGCATACATTAAGTATGTTCACGAACTCCAGCACCTTCTCTTCGGTCTAGGACTTAATTACGAAATGGAGGTGTAGGTATGGCTAAGTGTCCTTTTAATAAATATAAAGAGTGTCAAGAATCAGATTCGAGATATTGTT